>Ga0208899_1000211_pt1 | contig 38967 bp, 56 predicted proteins | sample VirMetDEL_Nov_24_FD_184518 | JGI IMG/M metagenome (GOLD analysis project Ga0208899, IMG submission 184518) | Aqueous microbial communities from the Delaware River and Bay under freshwater to marine salinity gradient to study organic matter... | ecosystem: Environmental > Aquatic > Marine >... | reverse complement strand
TTGTTTCCGGCTATTACGATGTTAAGGGTCACCTTGACATGGAAAACTGGGACGCATCTACCACACGGGCGGCGAGCTGGGTCTACCTCAACACATCGACCTTACTCTTCGCCGTTTGGGACAAGACTTGGAATTTTGCTGGTTCAGAACGAATTAGCGCCGGCTCATCCGAGCGCCGTTGGCTCAACGCTGGCGACACCATTGAACTGAAAGCGTATGCCGCTGGCGGAGCAAAGGTTGCCGACGTTACTTCCGGTGGTTCCTCCTCGTACCAAACTAGCCTACTCGCACACTTAGTTGGATAACGGAAATGGATCATAAAAAACAATACCCCGATATCTCCTTGGCCCCAGAGTGGCTCAAGACGATCAGCGTTGCTGATGGCGTTGTCGGGCTCACCGTTGAACAACTTGAACTCGCGGGGCGAAACAATCCCGCAGATAACGCCAGCGCGCTTGCTAGTGCCCAGCGTAAGTTTGATAACGGGGGCTTGGACGCCCTTCGGGAGTTTCTTTACCAGAAGTCCCTCACCCATCCCTCGATTGACACAGCGGTGAAGCTGGCAGCATCGGACCTTGATATGGCACGCATTGCTGAGGACTTACTGGTCTACCTAAAAGGGAAGTTTCCAGAAGACGACTTCACCGCCGTTATTGGGGTAAAGGGTATGGAAAAAGTAAACGCAAGACGCAAAGTTCGGGGGGATACTCCGCTATGATGCGTCAGCGCATATCTTTTTCGGCAGCCATGCATATTTACCCCGTGCTAGGTTTACGTCCGATTCAGGGCTGGAAAAGACAACAGAAGAAACGCCATGTGTTTCCGACCATGCCTCTCATAAGAGGGGCCATTCTTGCGCTACTGATTCTCCCGCTTTTTGCGGGTGTGTCCCTTGCTGAAGTCTTTGCAAATTCTCAAGGGCAGTTATGCTCCCGTGAGGGACCATCCCAACTCATCGCAATGGTTGCTGACAGCGACTACAAGGAACGACACATTGCCACGTCGTTTAGTGCCAAGCATCGTATGCTTTTTTACTGGACAGTAAATATCGAGACAGGAACATGGTCTGTCGTGCGCGAAGCATCTACTGGGATTTCCTGCATCACAGATGCGGGTGAACAGTGGGTGCGGGACGGGAATGAGGTTTTGGCTATTCTGATGATCCGAAAGGATCAACCTGCTTTATTCAAAATAACCATCAACGGGGATGACTGGATTGTTTCCATTCAGATGGCCCCAGAACTCCCCATGATAATAGGGGTAGACGGCGGCTCTCAGTGGGAATGGCTGGGGCAGCCAAGCCCCGCTGGGTTCAAAATCTAGTGGAGCAAAGACGTGGAACCTCAGCACCATATTGATACGGAAGCATTAACAAGAGCAATCAGGGCCGAGACTATGGCCTCTGAAGTTAAGGAGTCCTTCCTTACATTTAGGACTGAGGTCCACGAAGACTTGCAGAATGTCCGCTCCGACATGAAGTCGGGGCATGGAGAGATTCAAGGACAACTGAGAAGCATGGAGGCGGCTCTGACTGGCAGGGACGACCGCCTTACAGCACGTTGGTTTAAGGTCGCTGGCGCTGCTGTTGCGGGGCTTATTGCCATGGTGGGATGGTTGATAGCCAACGGAAGGCCCTGGTCGTAAATAACTAGGAGCGTTCGAATGCCAGTTGCGGCAATAGACGACGATACTTTTGTAAGGCTGTTTGAGGAACGCGGCGCAGAAGAGATTTCCAAGGTTTTGGACATTTCGATTCGTTCCGTTTATGCCCGCCGTCAGAGGATGGAAAAGAAGATAGGGCGGCAAATCAAAGCCCCCGGCCACCCCGGCAGAGTGACCCGAACCGGCATTCAGCACCCACCCAAGACCGACATAGAGGTTCCTGACGGCTATGTGATCATTTTCAGCGATGCCCACTACTGGCCTGACTTGATATCGCCGGCACACCGTGCCTTGGTGAAGTTAGCCAAAAAGCTGAAGCCTAAGATTGTTATTGCAAATGGGGATGTCTTTGACGGGGCGTCCATCTCTCGGCATCCGCCTATTGGTTGGGAGTCGGCTCCTACTGTGGAAGAGGAGATTGGAACGTGTCAAAAGCGATTGCGGGAGATCCAAAAGGCGGCGGGTTCTCCAAAATTGATCTGGACCCTTGGGAACCACGATGGTCGATTTGAGACAAGGTTGGCAACAGTAGCGCCTCAGTACGCCAAAGTTCACGGGGTACACCTCCGAGATCACTTCCCCGACTGGGAGCCTTGCTGGGCCACTTGGATTAACGATGAGATAGTTGTTAAGCACCGCTTCAAGGGCGGTATACACGCGACTCACAACAATACTCTTTGGTCTGGAAAAACGATGGTCACAGGGCATCTTCACAGCCTCAAGGTGACGCCGCTGACGGACTACAATGGTGTTAGGTATGGCGTTGATACGGGCACTCTAGCGGACGTTTATGGCCCTCAGTTCACGGATTATACAGAAGGGAACCCATCAAACTGGCGGTCTGGCTTTGCTGTTTTGAAGATCGTTGACGGCTGGCTGATGATGCCTCAGCTTTGTCAGGTAGTTGACGAGACTCATGTGGAGTTCCAGGGGGAGTTGATCGAGGTTTAGCATGGGCACTGTAGAGAAAATTGCAGGCAAAGCCTTTGATGTGACAGTTATGATGGTTGACGATCGTGAGGACGAGATTGCTTGCGTTGACCTGAAGATCAATGAGGACAACACCTTGCTGACCCTGACAACAGTGACTGGCAGGCATAGGACGTACTATCTACCTCAGATCCTTTGGTTTGAAACTGGATAGATGATGTTCGATAGTGCTGCCACTAGGGATGCTCTGAAACAGGTCTATGCTGATGGGTTTGAGGCGTACTTGAACAATGAGCCGATAGATAACCTTGATTACTGGCCCGATCACAGAATGACCAGCAGGCTATATGATGAGTGGATTAGAGGCTGGAGAGACGCGAGAATCCAGGATCCTGCTCCATTTAGGCGATTAACTCCAAAGCATGGCTAGCCTAAATATTGGTAAGAGTGAGCTGGCTTACGTCCGCTCTTTTTCTGGCTATTGGTATCTCGCATCTCCTTACACGCATTACCCTCGTGGTCGAGAGGCTGCCTTCAGGATAATCTCAGATGTTGCGTCTTGGTTGATGGTTAGGGATGTGGTGGTGTTTTGTCCGATAGCTCATAGCCACCCGATATGCGAGCACGGTGAAATCGGTGATCTCGGCCTTGATTTTGACTTTTGGATGAAGATGGATGGCTCTTTGATGGATAGGGCAACAGGGTTAATCGTCACGATGCTAAACAGCTGGAACACGAGCAGAGGTGTGTTGGAAGAGATCAGACGATTTAGTAACGCTGGCAAACCAATCTTTTACGTGAGGAATGAGATTGACTGACACGAAAGATTTGACAGTTGAGCGTGGCGCTGTTTACGGACACCCAAAAGTAGACTTTGCAAGGGTAACTGGGATGGCAAAGTTCCTTGATGATTGCCCTAACCCAGTAGCGAGACATGCCCTTTATATGGTGCTGGTAAAGGTTGCCAGACTGATTGAAAGCCCAGGTCATAAGGATTCTTGGGATGATATCCAAGGGTATGCTCGATGCGGCAAAATGGTCATGGACCTTGAAGAATAGGTTGCTTGCGTAGTATTGGGGGTGCTTCATGACTAAAGTAAAAAAGAATCAGAAAAAAGATCCGGTTCGTAAGAAGACGACGATTGGTAATTCAGTACGCTCTCGTCCACTAAACAAGTCCCATCGGCTATCGTTTAAAAAGCGTATAGGCCAGGGCAAACCCTGAAGGAATGACATGAGTCTTACTACACTGCTTACTGGTGGCTTTCTCAAAGGACAGCGCACCTACGTATTGGGTCTTTTGCTGGCAATTCAGGCGATCGTTGCCTGGTTGGTTGGAGACTCGAGTTTAACTGAGCTCTTTGCGAAAGTTCCTGAGATCCTTGGTGGCCTTGGCATCATGGCTCTTCGTGCAGGCATGAGCGACAAATAGTGGCGATTCCCATCCTGACGCTGCTTCAAGCGGTGCCTGGAACATTGAAGTTAGTTCAGTCGATTGTCGATCGGGCTGAATCAGAAGGTTTGATGGATGCCGGTGCTGCGAAAGAGTTTCGTGGTGCTGTCACCACCATAGACAGGAAGGTAGCAGATGCGATTGCTGCTAGTGCCGCTCTTAGCCACGATGCTGACAGCGTGCGGAACGACCCAAATAACAGGGACAACGGCTAATGGGTCTACAGAGACCGTAGATGCCGTTTTAACGCGTATTTGCTCTGTGTGGACCCCTGTATCCTTTTCAGCCGAAAAAGACTCTGAGGCGACTGTGAGAGCCTTGAGAAAGCTAAACAAGCGTAGGGATGTAATCTGTGGCGTATAGATCTGAGCTTAAGCCTGGTGTAGATGCTAAGGGTCTAAAGCCAGAGATCCTGCTGGCAATTATGATTGCTGAGACTGTTTGTCATGGCATGGGCCACAACTTCACGATCACGAGTTTGCTGGATGGTACTCACAGCCCGAAGTCGTTTCACTACAAGGGCTTGGCTGTAGATATCCGGACTCGAGAGATGAATCAGACGGCTCGAAAGGAATTCCGCCGTCTTCTAGCTAACGCGCTAGGCGATCAATACGATGTGGTCCTTGAGTCAACTCACATGCATGTAGAGTTTGATCCGGACTAATACTATTTGTGGTTGTGGATGGCTTTGTGACATTTGGGCCGATCTAGTTCAGTTAAGTAGACATCCTCATCGACGTAGTTATCGTCTTCATCGGTAAGGGCGACAATCCGCTCTTGTTCAGGACAGTCCCAAGCAATGTCTTGTGAGGCTTCTTCCCGACAACGATCGATGTTCTTTGCGATTAATAGAGCCTCTTCGTCATTCTCGGCTTCAAAAGACCAGTCTCCGTAAACAGAGACATTCTGGGCATAGATCACGTTGTAGGTTTTCACCAGATACCGTCCTTTTCTGCTTGATAGTTGTCCATTGCGATTCGCAGCTCATCGTCCCAGTCAAACCCATAGGCGTCGGCAAGATGGCGAAGGTCTGCAAGAAGATCTCTAAGGGCTGTGTCGTCTTCACTGCCAGAGATTCGGGCATAGGGACCGATAACCTTTTCAGCAAGCAAGACTGACCGATCAATTTTATCGCTAGCCATTAGGCGTGTCCTTTACACTTTTTGCACATCCTGTTGTGGATGCCTTCAGACTGAAACGGCTTTGAGCATGTAAGGCAGATACGCTGACGAGCATCGTACTCTTTGTCTGCGTTTGGTTTCTTACGTTCCCTGATTTCTTTTAGCTTTCGATCTTTCCATCGTTGAGTAGTGCCAAGCTTGGCAGGATCAAAACTCATGAGTGCAGCATCGACACTTCATCATTGTCGTCCTCTGTTTTGATTTTTGTGATGTCCAAGCCAATGACCTTAAGGGCTCTGGCTGTATGAGGGATTCGCTCAATCAGCTTACGTCGTTCCATTGCATCTAGCATTTGGACGATTGCCCCTGGCGTAACCTTTCGGTACTCAGCCATCTCATCAATGCTTGGCGCGTAGCCATGCTTTTTGATGTATCTGGCAATGAAGTCTAGAAGCTTCTTCTGCTTTTTAGTCGGAGGAAACGCCATCTTCATTTTCTTTAAGTGTCAACCCTGCTAATCGAGCAACATTTTTCCACTTGCTTGTTGAGAGTTCTTTCATCAAACGCTTCATGCGAGCCTCATCGATCTTATTTGTTGGGCTCTGTTCTTTGATGCGTAAAAGTGATGATGCAGCCCAATAAACTCGGGCTTGCGACTCAAGGCTGCTTACTCTTGCTTTAAAGGCCAAATCCTTCTTCCTCCACGTGCATCTCGTTTAATGAGGATACCGTGGCCTGAAGCCTCACCGGCATCCAAAGGCATGAGTTCCTTCAATGCCTTGTCTGCTTCGGTGAAGATCTTAGACGCATCCTGATTTTCTAGGTAACGGCCGGCTTCAACTGCCCATTGATTATTGCCGGTCATATCAACTTTTTTGACGAAGGCTTTTTTGACTTCGATCTTTTCAGGGGTTGGTGGCTCAATGTCCATCACGATGTACTTCCAAAAGGCTGCTTCACGTTCCATGAGGTCTGCGATGTATTCCTCGTCTTTCCAGATGCGCCGGTATTGATGCCGGCTGTTACCAAAAAAGACAGACAGAACACACCAAGGCAGATTCATGACAGCCATGTAGTGCTGAATCTGCGGATAGTAGCGTTCGCAGAGATCTTCCATTTTGGCTTGCTGGCTAGTGTGCTTAGCCTCGAAGAGACCTTCAGTATCGGCATTTGGATGTGTTGCTAGACCATCGATCTGCGCCACAGAGAAGCCGTTTGAATGCGTGTAGACCTGTTGGTTGGCTGCTGCCCTATCAACCTTGTACTGAGACGTTTTTTCGAGCCACTGAGCGTTAAAAGGTTCTGTTGCTGTGCCCATGTGAACGGAAAGTTTGGTGGAAAGATCGTCTTTTTCTTCCCTGCCGGTCATTTGTCTCCATAGTTTAGGGAGATCCATGTCGTACAAGACGCCATTGGCAATAACCATTGCGGCAGAACCGCCGATTTTACCGTGGTCTACATACTCAGCCATTACGTCCGTTCTCCTTGCCATTCAGCGAGTAGAGCCAGTTCTTCTTCGTCGCTGGTTTGAATAGCTTCCCGGCCTTTTGGACAAGCACAGCGAATACAAACAACGTGCGAAGGCTGTTGTTTGAATGTCGGATCGTTATCGACCTCTATCAGCCGTTCGATCTCAACATAGCCAGTGTCTTTGCAAGATTGGCATGAGACTTGATCGCCCATACTGGTTCCTTTCTAAAAATGAATGCCGTGGTTGATGCAATTCAGGCTCAATCATGAACACATGTGCGGCCACCTGGTTCATCGCATCTTTTTAAGGCTGACGCCACGGCTCGCCTTCGGGAGGACGGCCGCTGAAGCTAGTCGAGAGGCGGTGCCTCATCTTCCTTCTTCTCGCCAGCAAGCGTCAGGCGATCGACATTGATATCAACGCCAAACTTCGTTTCGCCGGATTGGTTAGTCCATTCGTTGGTATCGAGCTGACCGGAGACAACGACAAGGGTTCCCTTTTTCAGGTAAGGAACCACGCCGGCTTGACCCCAGAGACTGCAACGGACCCAAATCGGATCCGCGTCTTTCTTAGGGCGATTGACGGCAATGCTGAAGTTAGCGACCTGACGGTCTTTGACTTCACGGACTTCGGCATCTTGGCCCAGACGGCCAACAACACAGGCATTAAACATAGTTTTTCTTTCTCAATGAGTTTCAGGATTAGCTGGATTGCTCAGCGATGTGCTTTTTACGTTCAGCAAGTGCAACCCGAACGATCTCAGCCAGCTTTGGATCTTCTTTCTGGCAGAGTTCGTAACTTGCTTTGATCGTCTCGATGTAGGTTTTGCGTCCTTTTTCCGTATCGATCATAGCGATTTCTTCGGTGGTCTTTTTGACCCATTCATCCCAGCTTGGGAAGTTGAGCTTGTTGGTTGCAGCAACGGGCTTTTTTGGTTCGTCTTTGCCCGGCTTGTGTTCTGAGGTTTGATCCATGTCAGGATCGTCACCAGTCTCGAGCCCAAGAGCTTTTAACAAGGCGTACTTCACGGCATAGCTGATTGCCTTGCCGGGCCCCTTGTCTTGATTGTCAATGCCGTAACCCAGGCTAGGAACGACAAAGAAGTCTGTATCCGGATCGTCGATGTTGACAAACTTTACATCGAGCTGAACTTCGGTTCGGTTTCCATTTTGAGCAAAGACGAGATTGCACGGATGATAGAGGACGCCGACTTCGACGAGTGCAGGACGAACCTTTGCGGTCACATCGTCATGTGACGTGATCGAATAGTTCATGCCCGATTTTTTTTCCTTCCGGACGTAAGTAACTTTCTGCATCGCTTCGTGGAGTCGTTGGTAGACGTTCATTGGTATCCCTAATCTGTGTTCGGGTGATTGTGCGCCTTGAAGCAAATCTTTCTTGCTCATTCGCGATTTTGTCCTTTGCAAAGTTGAACAGTTTGTTAAACTAGAGGTTCCCTCAAATTTCAAGGGTTTTTTACATGCCGAAGCAATCTACGATCGATCGAGTCTTTTCGGCTTGGCCTAACACGGCTGAGCTCGCGAGAGATTTGGATCTCGATTATTTCACTGTCAGACAATGGAAGAGTAGAGAGTCCATCCCAGGTCGTCATTGGCCTCGAGTTGCAGCCGCTTACCAGACTCGAACAAAGGAGCCATTGATCTTAGATGGTCTTGGTCGATGAGTGTATTGGCAATTGATCCAGGCACGACTGCTGGCTTTTACGTTGTCAATAAAGACAAGCATTCAGTCTTTACACTCAAGCTCAAACAGAAAGAGATAGGTTCTCGTCTTAATACGTTTCTTGAGCATCTTGATGTCATCAATAACCGTCATTGGGTTAATCACATCGTCTTTGAGGATCCTTTTGTCAGTTCCTATCGCTCTGCTCGTTTTCAATATGCAATGACGGGCTTAATTTACATTGCTGCCTACCGTCAAAAAGCAACGATCACATCTCTTCATCCAAGCAAGATCAAGAAACTTGCTACTGGCAAAGGCAATGCTAAGAAGGATGAAATGATCGCAGCAGCAAAAGCTGCGGTTCCTGACAATATTTACATCGATAATGAGCACGAAGCCGATGCCTATTGGGTCTATCGGACTTGGCTCCACAATCAGGAGACAGCTAATGCTTAATCAAACAAGCCTACCTCTTTCTGTCATTACAGATGGCCGGATCACTGACGCAGCTTTTAGATTGGCTTGCTACATATCGTGGTGCTCTACGGACGGTGAATGGGCTGAGGATGTAGAGAAAGTCTCGTCTAACCTTGGCTTGTCCAAACGGAACTATTTTCGGCTCAAAGGATATCTGATCGATGTTGGTATTCTGATTATCACAGAGACCAAATACCGTTATTCGGTCACATTCAGTTTAAAAACTGAGACATTTCAGCCAGAAACAATTAAAGAAGTGAAAAATGCCAAAAATGGCACTAATGAATCTTTCTTTTTGGATCCTGTGCCACATGCTCCACAGGCTTCAAAAATGCCTCTTAAGAGCGTTTCTGACTTTGAGGGGTTCTATGACACCTATCCTCGCAAAGTAGGCCGTAGATCGGCTGAAAAAGCCTATGCGGCTGCTTTAAAGCGTGGCGCTACACCAGAACAGCTCAAAACGGCTGCTGAAGCCTACTTGGCTTTTACGTCCGAAAGGAATACTGAGGCCAAATTCATTCCACATCCGGCCACTTGGCTTAATGCCGATCGATGGGAAGACGACGACATTAAGCCTTTTGTCGGCCAGCTTCTTCCGTCTGAAGGTGAATTGGCAGTCCAGACCATCTAAACTTCAGAGAAGTAAGGTCCGGTCATTTCCATTCTCAGCCCAGGCTTTTGCTTTGAGCCAATATTGACATAAGCCGTGTACCGGCTTTCGGTCATCTCGAGCCAAGCGTCTCTTTGAGTCTTCTCGCGATGAAGGTTGAACACCATGTCAAAGGCCAACAGCATGCCTTCACCACCACGGGTGTTGTTTTCTTGGTTTAGCTGAGCTGCAACTAAAGCCCAGATATCGTGTTCCTTAGTCTTTGTTGCAATCGACTGAGCAACATATTCAAGATGCTCTGTCCGGTTAGCAGAAGCGCCCTTAACGAGCTGTAGATAGTCCAAAATGATGCCGTTAACGCCGTGTTCCTTTACGGCTTTATCGATCATTTCTTCAAGCACTGACAGTGTAACGCCGCTCGCATTGGCGTAAATCATGTTGTCAGCAGCCATTGATAGATATTCGCTGATGTCGGCTGGCGAGATCTTGTCTTTCAGAAAGTCATTGCTGTCACGTCCGAGAGCTCTTGCGATGTGTCTTTCTTCTAGCTCCCTGTCTGTCATTTCCGCAGCAATCCAGAGATGTTTAACGCCGTTCATGTTAAGGTTGTAGCTGATCGTTCCAAGCAAGATTGATTTACCGATTTTCTTGCGAGCTTGAACGCCATAAGCTTTGCCGGCGTACAAACCACCAGCCATGACGCGATCGAGTTTAGCAAGTCCCGTTGAGTCGCAATTTCCTTTGTCCTCTAGTTTTTGAATTACTGCTGTGATTGCGTTTTTGCGACTACGAAACGAAATGGTTTTCATTTAGCGCCCGTGCTTTGCGGTCATCGGTCATCGTGGTGATCTCTTAATTTAGTATTTTTAAACAGCTTGTCACTCCACTACAGCGATCATCGCTACGAGGTCGTGACCTTGGCGCGGGTCTCGATCCAAACATGCGCCCCGCACGATAGCGGCTTGTCGGGCTGGTACACCACGCGACTCGGGCCGTGGACTGTCACCTCGTAAGCTTTGCGGTTCTGCTTGTATTCTTTAACGGTCAACGGCGGATCGTTCCGGCCATGCTTTCGGTTGGCCTTAATGACGTGCTGGTTTACGTGTATGCGAGTTAGCATTCCGTTTTGGCCGCTCTTTCGGCTGCTAACTTTGCATCTCGCAGTGTCTTGGCCCATACCGGCACTTTCTTGCCAGGGCGGTAGAACTCCCAACCTGTGCCCTGCGAGCGCGACCAACCCTTATTAATCTCACACCGATTACCAGCAATAATTGCAACATAGGAGTAGAGTGTTTCTGTCTCGCCGTTGGCAAACGTGGTTGTTTCTAGTACGCGGGTCCACTTGGTCATTTCATGGTCTCTCACTAGCTTTCTCATCCCAGGCGTCGTCCATAAGCTGAGACTCAAAGGACACAATCTTGCCAAAAGCATCCAGAAAGCCGTAATCGCTTAGACCTTCCAGCTCTTTGCCCTTATGGCTCGCAGTCAGCTCATAGATTGTGTCACCTTCAAAAATGACAGCGATTTCACATTCCAAACCCAAAATATCTCGGGTAAAGACTAGTTCTTTAAATGCCATTTGATACTCCTATAAAACTCTCAGAGCCCTTTTAGGGCGTTTTTCCTGTTTCTAGGTATAATCACCCCAGAAGGGCTCCAAGTGCTCAGCAGGGCTGTCTAAGCCGCTAGTTGCATCCATTCGGCCGGCTTGAGATCCAGCATCTTGCCGCCAAGACCTTCCAGCTCAGTCGCACGATCGTAGTCGTCCACAATCTGACTACATGCTGTCACAGCATTGATCAGACCAAAGCCAGTGAGACGATCACCAGACTCGAACAGGCTGGTCAGCACACCGCTTTGCTCTGATTCACTCAGGTTGAAAGTGTTTGCCAAACGCTGAACAACATCAGCCGGGTTCTGGCCGGCAAAGCTGATTTCTTTCGTCTCACGGAATCGGGCAACCGTGTTTTCAAAGGCTGCCGTATCAATGCAATGACGAAGCGTGTCTTCGATTTTCATCATCAATGCCTTGTCGTCGGCCTTACGGGTTTCATCCCGAAATGCTACGCCGTTTTCATCAGCCGTGACATGACTGCCAACATGACGCCGAGTGATTCGATCGGCAGACTTCATGCCGTTTTTGCAAATCAGACGATAAAGCAAGGGAGAGATCTCAAAAGATCCATGCCCTGTTTCACTGTTTGCAATCACAACACCGGCCTGCACTGGGTCTCCGACTTCCAGTTCGCCTTCGATACGCGGAAACAATACCTTGAAATACATCCGCCGTTCCGTTAGCTGCGCCGATGCAAACGTCAAATTGTTGTTTGCCGCCATCTCTTTGAAGATCGGAGCAACAGTCGTGAAAACATCGTAGTTGTCGATCCTGTTGTATCGATCGGAGAGAAACGCTCGGGCCTGACCGTCGAGAACACGAATCATGGTTCGCTTGTTGGGATCATCCGTAAGCCATTGGTTCACGTTACGTCCAAGCAATACCGGCTGTTCTTTTTCCATCCGCTCGTAGTATTTCTGCGGAATGCCAAGCCGTGTTGCAAGTTGTTTGCTGGCTTGTGTCGTCAGCTGATAGGACGGCCGATCGCCGCTATCGCTGAAGTGTACGGAGCCGTGTGTTCCCTCACAAGGATCAAAAATGATTGCAGGCTGTTCGACAACAAAGTCTTCCTTTGTCTGCGCTTGCCGTTCGAGCTCTGCAACAAAATCGGGGTAACTACGTCCGTTCTTCATCTTGGCTTCCTTCAATTGCAATAAGGGGGTTAGCTGCTTCAAGAACTTCTTTGGTGAGATCCATTGCGAGTTCTTTTGACGACTCAACAAGTTGATCAGCAACGACTGACAAAATCTTAAAACTTGTTGCTTCGTTTAGCTGGATCTGAACTGTTCCAGTTTTCCCTTTAAACTGAATTTCTCCAGTCAATGGGGGAGCATCTTCGCCGTAATAGTAGCCACGGCTCATAGAGAGTCTTTCAAGAATCATTTTTTCTTCCTTTGTTTGTAAACAAGTTGGTCTTTGCCTGGATCTGGAAGGAATTTGACCAGGCCTTCAATCACGCCAATAAGCTGAGGCGAGTCGTATGGATTGTCGTTCCAGTTCATTTTTGCCATTACGTCCGGATGGGCGTCTTTGTATCTCTCCCATTCATTTTCATGTGAGAACCTGATTGGACTGATTGCAGTTTTTCCTTTCTCGTAAAGAAATCGATCGCCAAAAGATGTGTTGTGCTGAATTAGGTGAACTTTGGGCTCAGATGTTTGAACCAAAAAGGTGATTTTCATTCTTCCCCCTAACTATGAGTGTAGCCGTCAGGCTCTATGCCGAGCCACATGCCTTGCCACTGAACCATGATGCAGTCTGGCCCCGGCAGGACCGTTCGACGAAATGTTAGGTATGTTTGCAGACCATTTCCGTTGCTTCTGTATTTGGGAGTTAGACTGCTCGGCATACCTCTTAGCCAAATTAGGTAAAGAGATTCTCGTTGCTCTCGTGTAATCTTCATTTGCTTGTCTCCAAGAAAAAGAAGCTGTCTTTTATGCGGCCAAAGAAACAACCAGGGCCATTGCCTTCCATGTCTTTGCTTGGGTAAATCTTCATTCCGTTGCTTAAAACGATGACAAAAACTTTGTCGTAAATGTTTCCGTGGTCAGCCCACATTTCATCGTCTAGCTCTTGTTTGGTCATCTCTCGAATTTCGACAACCTTTTGCCCGATTAAAATATTTGCAGGCAGATTTTCACCTTTCATTTTTTTTCTCCCAAAGAATGCAACCAAAGTTAGGGCGCGTACCTAGAGACGCTGAATATCCTGATGCGTCTTGAGCTATGGCAAAGATGTGTTCAGGAACAATCCAATCGAAGGGTTCTTTTTCCTGCCATTCTCCAACGGTTTCACGGTGAGGAATCTTGGAGCATTCACCAAAACCAGCGTTAGCCCAGTGCTTTTCTGGTGAACTCCAATGAATGCAATTTAAGCAAATGCATGCGCCTGGAATCATGGCTTACCGGCCAGTCCGCAGTAGCCATCGGTGTTACTTTGCAACGTCCGCCGAAGGTCCGTCCCACGCATGTAGGCTTCGCGTTCGCTTTCTAACCTCTCGCCCCATCGCCAGGCCATACACTCGGAGCCGATGCATTGTGCAAAACTCGACGCACCGCCACCCATTCTGCGGTTGGCTGCGTAGTTGGTCCTAGCGACCAGCGCAAACGGGCACCACTTGGTCTTGGCTTCGTCCTCTGTCATAGCCTCACCGCTAGTCTGAATAAAATTGAGAAGAACAAACCGCCAAAGATGGCAGTCATCATGCCGCTAAAAGTTCCCCAGAAGAGGAACATCAGTCCAAGTGTTACGGCGATGTCCATTGGCACTTCGATGTACTTGAAGCGCCTAAATCCGATCTTCCAAAGAACGATCAGGATGGCGATCGATGTCAGGATGCCTGCGAAGAGCCCTTCCATACTTTGTCCCCCATTTGCTTGAAGATGATTTCAAGAAAGGAACCAAGGGAATCGTGCTGACATCCCATCTCGTAGAATCGAAGGACAACAAGATCCGGATGCTTTTCGTAATAATCCTTGAGAGTTTTGATTCCCCAGGTAACGTCTCTCAGAGCCGAGTCGATGAAATACTCAGCGAGCTCATCTTCATTTAGGCTATCGAGACTTGTTCCCGGTTGTGTTGTTGAAGGTGGCTTCGTCACCATGTTCCAGCATCTCCAAAAATTTGTGAACGTCTTGCGGTTGAGTGAAGTAAGGGCCGACTTTTTTGAGCTTGCTTTGCGCTACAGCAACGTACCAACGACCACGGCTATCGTGGGTGATGACAAATTTGAAGGGCTTGTAGCGATCAAGAGCTCTTTGTATCAGGAGCCAAAACTTCATTGGGTTTCTCCTTTTTCTTTAGACGCGCTTGATCGATGCGATCAGCCATCTCGTCTATCTGGTCTTGCCGGGCTTTCTCGCTGGCTTGTTCGTACGGAATGCCGTTGTTGAGGTTACGTTCAAAATGTTTGAACCATTCTTCTTTACTCATCGGTCTTTCCTTTCAGAATCCCACCTAAGCCTCGTCTTTCAAGACGGCTTTTGATGATGTTGACCCGAGCGTCAATGGTATTGAGCTGTTGTCCATGCTCATGAAGTATTCGGATTACATGCTTGATGTCTTTGTGAAGGCGATCGTTGTCGGCAAACAGTTCTGAAAGCATTTCATCTGCGAGCTTACGTCCGACTTTTTCATCGCCTGATATCTTACGTGCGAGCTTTTCCCGGTAGTCTCGGACTTTTTTGACGTTCCAAAGCGTTCTAGCGGCCTCTATGAGCCCTACAGCGGCTATTGGTGACTTCATTAGGGTCTCCGTGCGTTGTTCTAGATGTGAAGATCCATTCCAACAGCGACATTAGCTTGGTATTCTTCCAGAACTTTCCAAAATACCTCGCCCCACTCTTTGAGGTCTTTCTCGTCGCTGACCATTCCCCACCAGCCCATAGAGCCTCTTTCAATCCAATCGCCTTTAGGAGTTAAGACGGCAAAGGCAAACGCTTCCTGCTCTACTTTTTTGTCGTTGTGAGCAGCGATTACGTCCGAAACAAAGGCCATGTTTCTGTTTGTTTGACGGGCTTTCTCAGCAAAATTAAAGCCATCGTCACCGTGATCTCGGTACTGATTCAGAAGCACACCATCGTAACGTCCACCCGGTAAATACCAGTCCCATTTCCAGCTTTCTGTCCCTAATCCTTCTTCGAAGGGTGCTAGCTGAAAGTTGACACTTTCCTCAACGAGGTTTGGATCATCCATTGACTTGAGTGCTGTGATGACGATTGTGAAAAAGTGGCTCATTTGCTTTCCTTTTTTGCATTTACGTCCGAAGGCTCCACCTTCTGGTTTGGTTTTTGGTTCTTTTCAGGGCAAAGCCCTGGTGTTGAGCGCTAGGGCTCGGGAGCCCTGGCTGTAGCTCGGCATTTCTTGGTGCCTAAAAGTCAAAAAAGAAGGGAGAAGGCCGAAGCCCTCTCCCTCAGATTCACCGAGCCCTTATCCTTAGTGGTGAGGTTTTAGCGCCTCACTCCCGGGTGGGCCTCGCCATTCGGTGTCCTGGCGTTAACGGCTGCGCTTATTCTTCGCCAACCGCTTGTCCAGCTTGGCAGATGCTTCGCTGAATTCCTTGTTCGCAAGGGTGTTGCCTTTGTCAAAGCTCGACGTTGAACCAAAGTGTGAGAACTCGCGGGCTGAGCCGTTTTCGTTTTCACCGGAGAGTGAGTCGGCCCAGACGTTGTAGTTCTCGATCACGGCTTCGAGGATGCCGTCGAGCTCGTTTAGGTCATTGACCAGCGATCGAACGAACTCTGCTTGCCTCTGCAACTTCGAATCGGAGATCTCAGTGCCGTCATTCGCTCGTGCAAGGTACTTGCCGTAATCCGAAGCCTTGGCGGCTGCTTTCTCCTTACCGCGCAAGTGATACTGGATCTGACCGGGAAAACCTCGCAACACTGCATTTGCAAGGTAGGGACGGTCTTTCAGGACGTCGCCAACGTCGTTCATAAGACTCACCAGGTACTCGGCGATGTCTTGTGCCGTCGCTGCGGCGTCTTCTTCCTCAATGACGTGCTCGAGAATTTCCATGTGCTCGGGAAGGGATTGAATTTTTGCCATGATGTTGATCCTCCTAAAGGATTGCTGTGATTGCCCCAGATAGGGCGATTGCTACGAGATACGCTAGAATTACTAACCAAACGCTAGGCTGTCCTTTCTTTCGCCTCTTCTTCGTAAGTGAGAACCCAGATGTCAGATGCAATTTCTTCAGCCGTTTCGGTGTCTGGGTCGAGTTCATCCAGGATCTCCATGAGTTCTTTGATGCGTTGCTCCTGACCAATTGGAGCTCTTAGGTCGAGAATGTTTCTCATTGCTGATCTCCTTCGAGTTCTGCTTCAAGGAAAACGATGGTCTCTTCGATGCTTTCGATGAGTCTCAATGTCCTTTCTTTGTGTGTTGCATAGGATGCTGAGTTGAGCTTCTTTGCTGGTTCTAAGAGCCATTGAAGCGTTTCTATCTCGTTTCTCGCTTCTCTCAAGTTTCTCTCTAGTTGGCCTCTGACGAAAGCCGGTGATTCTTCTTCCGGCTCTTCGCACTCCATCCAGTCAGCTTCTCTATCCATGTCTCACTCTCCTAATCAGCGCTCGGAATGAACGCCTCAAGGCGCTAATTTTGCACTGTCAAGAGGGTCAGAAACCTTTGACTCAAACCAGAGCTGCACGGAGAAAGGAGCCCGCTAGGGCGACTGCCGGAGGAAGCGACTCCCGATACCAAGTAGATAGGAAAGAACACGCTCACGAGGCTGTATGGGCCCTCTTTACTGTGCGAAATATATCCCGCCGGGCGTTCATGATGATGATGATGTAGCTTTACTTGGCGAACGCAGAGGTTAGAGGCTGTGTAACGACTCAAACGCACTAAGCTGGTCTTTGGTCCTACCTAAGTGAAGCAGTCTCTTACCGACGCGGCGGAGCTTAGGTAAAGCATGTTCCAGCTAAAGGATTCGGTACCACGCTAACGGCCGGCAGGCCGTACTTTCTAAGGCCGTAAGGCCTCATGGTCGTCAGACCTGCATCCGTGCTAACATCCAGCGCAAAGATACCGCTAATCTAAAGTAAGGCTCAAGATGGCTCGACAACCAAGGTCTAAGCTCTCACAGCAGGAAGAAGCATTCTGCATCGCTTTTGTTACCAATAATGGTAAGCGTAAAGACGCTGCACTCGAGGCAGGATACGCAGAATCAGCCGCAGGCGTCTCAGCTTCAAGGCTCTTGCAAAGACAGCATGTCCTTGATCGAATCCAACAACTCAATCAAGCCCAGTTTAGAGCTCTAGGACCAGGACTACTCGCGGGTATGGTCAAACTCGCAGAGAAGGCTAAATCAGAGAAAGTCAGACATGACTCTCTCAAGGATCTACTCGATAGAGCCGGATATAAGCCGATAGAACAAGTACTTAACCTCGAATCAACAACATCAGAAGATGTCTCTCTTCTAAGAGAGCGAGCGCAGAAACTGCTCTTGGCTATTGATAAGAAAGAACAACAGATTAACCAGGATCAGGTTAATAAGGATGGAGATACGAGTGAGGGAGTGTCCAACGACACTACACACACGTCAAAACCTAAGCCGGTGGGTGATGATATTGACGAAGGAACGCCTGGTTCTGTCCATTAGGTCTCATGAGGGTGATTACTCTCCCTCAGGTGCACAATCTTCGCTTGTTCTTTGTTAGTTTTTTTTGTCTATCAGTGACCCCTATGTCCCCCAATTGATCTCCGATCTTGCGGGGAGATACTCCACTCTACATTGGCCCTAAAAAGTTGCGGGTGTTGCATGGATGTCACAGTTGATATTTGGTGTTTGGGTTAGCTCACCCGTGTTTGGTGTATAAATTGGTGTTTTGGGTGATTTTGTCTGACAGACCAAAGTGTTGTTATTAGGGGGTTTTTTGGACAGAAGCACTAACGAGTGCCAAATTTGGCACTGTTTAATTATGGAGTGCCAATTCTGTCACCACCAAAGGGTTGTATTTTGGTGTTAGAGAGTTGGTTTTCTGAGATATTTTGGGGAGAGTATTTTGCCCGGCTCGAGGATCTTGAAGATCGCAGAGTGTTTTTGGTGACGGGGCGGAAAGACAGATATCATGGATTTGGATATTCGACTAGATGTGTCCCTGCGACATGTTGTCGCACCCTATGTTAGGAGTTGTTGATGTCTGACACGGATCTCGAGAATGTCCCGCTAGACGATCAGTACGCTGAGCTGGCTCGGATTACGGATGAGCTCGAGCGGTACGAGCGGTTTAACAAGTTGCTGCTTTACTATCCGTATCCGAAGCAGATGCAGTTTCACGCGGCGACGGAGCGTGAGCGTATGCTGATGGCCGCCAACCAAGTAGGCAAAACATGGTGTGCTGGCGCTGAGGTCGCTTTTCACATGACGGGGCTATATCCGGATTGGTGGCCTGAGACAGCGAGGCGATACAGCACTGGGACTGAGTGGTGGGCTGGTGGTGTTACGGCCGAAACGACCCGCGATAACCCTCAGAGAGTGCTCTTAGGCCGGAAGAGAGAATACGGGACCGGCATGATCCCCTTGCAGGCCCTAGACGTTGTGCAGCTCGCCCGTGGGATACCAGACGCCGTGGACAACTTCACTGTCACACACGTTTCCGGCCAGACCAGCTATTGCTGGTTTAAGTCCTACGAGAAAGGGCGTGAGAAGTGGCAGGGAGAGACCCTTAGAGGCGGTATCTGGTTCGATGAGGAACCGCCCCTAGAGATCTACACAGAAGGCCTGACACGGCTTAACGTGTCCCAAGGGCCTACCCTACTGACGTTTACCCCTCTAATGGGAATGTCAGAGGTTGTCAGGCGCTTTATGCAGCCCGAAGAGAAAGCCAAAAAGTCTGCCCGGTTTTACGTCCAGATGGACCTGGAAGATGCTCAGCACTACAGCGACGAAGATCGCGCTTCAATCATCGACCAGTATCCAGATCACGAAAAAGACGCCCGTGCACGGGGTATCCCGATGCTCGGTTCTGGGCGTATCTACCCGATCCCCGAAGAACAGATCAAATTTAACCTATCGGACATGGCTGGTGGCTTCCCCTCGTACTGGCGTGGATGGGGCGCAGTTGACTTTGGAGACTGGGACCATCCAACGGCCGCTGTATTCATGCGCTTTGATGCAGATACCGATACCATCTATCTCTATGACGCCTACCGGCAGAGCCGAGAGAAACTTGCAGTCCACACCAAAGCGATTAAAGGACGCGGCAAATGGATCCCGATGGCATGGCCGCATGACGGTCATAAGCATGACGGCCGTTCAGGTGAACCGATCGCAGATTTATGGCGTAAAGACGGCGTAAAGATGCATAAAGAACACGCCACGCATGAAGCCGGCGGTTTTTCCGTCGAAGCCGGTATTACTGAATTGCTTGACAGGATGAGCACTGGTCGGTTTAAGGTGGCTTCACACTTAAACGATTGGTGGGACGAATTCCGTACCTACCATCGTAAAGATGGCAAGATAGTCAAAGAACGAGACGATTTGATGGATGCAACCCGGTACGCGATTATGATGCAACGAATCGCGAGATTGCCGGGCGACTCAAATCTACGCCCTCAGTCTTTTGGCACCGTCGAAAATTACTCGGTTTTTGGTTAATTCATGGCTGAGCATAACCCCAAAGAACTCATTGCCCGCTGGGAAGACGGAAACCGGATCTTTCGTTATTGGGCTCCGCATCTTCAGGAAATTGCCGATCACCTAATCCCGCGTAAGGCCACTATCCAAAGCATGCGGGCGCGCGGTAAGAAAGTACATAAGGAACGCTTTTCCTCTGCGCCAATGCACTTTCATGAAGTGTTGGCAGCCAATCTTCAAGGAACGCTTACAAGCCGTTCATTCCGTTGGTTCGATCTCAGGATTGAAAACGACGAAGACCTTGACGCTAATCGTAATGTCCGAGAGTGGCTGCAAGATACCAGCATCCGGATGTGGAAAGCTTTAAACCAGTCAAATTTCCATAACCAAGCCCATGAATTCTACATGGACCTGACGGGCTTCGGGACAGCCAATCTGATGTGCGATCCCCGGTCTGGTCGCCGGCAATGGAACGGCCTGCAATTCATGACAACGCCGATCGAGTCGTACGTTTTTGAAGAGGATGAATGGGGCAGAGGAAACGCCGTTTTCTATATTCATACTTGGAGCGCACGGCAGGCAAAATCAAAGTTTCCCAAGGCCAACTTCTCAAAAGACTTTCAAAGGGCGCTCGCCGAAGAACCTGGAAAAAACTTCAAATTCCTACGTTGTATCGTACCCCGCCACGAACGAGATCCCGAAAAACGTGACTCGCTCAACATGCCTTGGGCTGACTATTGGCTCGAGCTCGAAGCTGAAAACATGCTCGAAGAGGGTGGGCTGCACGAATTCAACTCCATGCCAACGCGCTGGTCCCGCAACAGCGGCGAGCGATATGGCAGAGGGCCCGGTAGTACGGCCCTCGCAGACATTAAGGTTTTGAACAAGGCAACTGAGCTGGACCTAAGCGCTTTTGCTAAAGCACTGGATCCGCCTTGGTTTGCCCTGGATGATGGCGTTATCGGCACAGTCGATCTACGTCCGAACAAGGGCACAATCGTTCGCGACAGAGACGCTCTGTGGTTTTATGAATCGCGTGTTCGTGCGGATATCTCTCAGATCAAGTTTGCTGAGCTGCGTGAGAGCATCCAGAAAACTTTCTTCGCTGATCAGCTAGAATTGCCTCAGTCAGATCGTATGACAGCTGAGGAAATCCGGACCCGAGTCGAGCTCATGCAGCGTGTTTTGGGCCCGACATTAGGGCGTCTTGAGACGGAATTCCTAAATCCGCTGATTGATCGTGTGTTTAACATCATGGTTCGTGCTGGTGCGCTTAAAGAGCCGCCAGATGAGCTGGTTGAGGCCTTTGGCAATGAGACGGACATTGAGATCAAGTACAGCGGGCCGCTTGCTCGAGCTGAACGCCTTGCAGAAGTCTTTGCTATCCAGCGTGTTTACGAAAGCCTTGCACAGCCGGCGCAAGTCGATCCGCAAGTCTTCGATATTGTCGATCATGATGAAGCCGCTCGGGTTATTGCTGAGAATCAAGATGTTCCGGAAAAGATCATCCGCTCGAAATCTCAAGTAGACGCAATTCGTAATGCTCGGGCTCAGCAACAGCAACAACAGCAACAGATTCAACAGGGCCTAGCTCAAGCCCAAATCGCTGAGACACAAGCGAGTGCACAAGCCAAACTAAGGAACTAATGAGAAACGTCCTCAAGAAGCAATCAGAGATTTACAAACGTGTTCTTCTTAGCCCAGATGGTCAGGAACTCCTTAAAGAGCTTTACAGAAACTACGGTAGACGGCCTTCTTTTGATCCAAAATCGGCTCGGCAGACCGATTACAATGAAGGCCAGCGTAGCGTCTATTTGAAAATGATCCGTATGGCTGGGATTGACCCTCGAAAACTGGAACAACAAACGGAGAATGATAGTGAGTGACGACGAAAATGGCGGCGCAGATTTTGCTGCACTACTGCCAGAAGACCTTCGTGAAAACCCTTCACTGAAAGACTTCAAGGACGTTGGTGGTCTCGCAAAATCGTTTCTCGAAACCAAGAGCAAACTCGGCTCAATGACGACAATTCCCGGCGAAAATGCTGGCGCTGAGGATTGGGGTAAGTTTTGGAACCGTATCGGCCGGCCGGAAAGTCCGGATAAATACGAGCTGGCGTTGCCAAAAATGGAAGGCCAGAACTTCAGCGAAGAAGCGCTGGCATCTTTCCGGCAACACGCCCATGAAGTCGGCATGACGCCTAAGCAAGCGCAGGAGAACATGAACTGGTACATGAAGGTGTTCCAGGGTCAGGTTGAGCAACAGGCGGCTGCGCTTTCTGAGGCTGCCTCTGCATCGGCAAAGGAGCTTCGCACCGAGTGGGGTGCCGACTATGATAAGAAGATGAGCGCAGTCGATCGTGCACTTGGCCAATTCTTTGGCGAAGAAGAGGCAAAAACGCTTCGCGCTTTGTCGGCGGCGAATCCAAAACTGATGAAAAGTCTCTCTGAGATCGGCGGGACTATCTCTGAATCGGCCAGTAAAGGCGGCGAAATGAGTGAACAATCCGGCGATCTAACGCCAGAAGACGCAAAAGCAAAGATTAAAGAGATCCGCGACAATCCGGAACATCCGTACCACAGCAAGCATAAGCCTGGTCACGCTGATGCTTACAAAGAGATGTCTGAGCTCTACGTTATCGCCTACGACAATAACCCTGGATAGGAGTGCTGTAATGCCAAACCACTACTCAAAAGACAAACCCTCTGATTCAATTAAACGAGCTAATGCTGCAATTGCTCGAGCAAAAAAAATCATTAATTCGCCTAAAGGAATGGCCGTTGCTAATCAGAGCAAGGGAATGCCGTTTACGTCAAAAAGTAATCGTGCCTATCAAGCGTCAACTCTTAATAAAAAATAGCTTATGCAGAGTGAACCGCTTACGCGGCGCGATGTCTTGCGCCTTGAGGCATTGCGTCTGGCAATTACAAACAGAACGCCAAATTCTGTGACCAAATTCCAAGAACTTGCAGAGATGTATTTTACTTGGCTGACTGCTGACGAAGCGCCGAAAAAAAAATTAGGCAGGCCGCCTAAGAATGCTGTATAGAGGAAATAGGATTACTTAGCGGCTTGTCCGCTTTGCCCTAACCGTCGAAAGACCGCTAGGGGCGCGTTAGCCCAAGGATGGGCCTGACATTAGTCAGACTACTCAGCCGACAGAATCGATCATCTGTTCTCTGGGAGAAAACTAATGTCTACAGAAGTACCTGTTTCATTTAAACAACAGTATCGAGACAACTTTATTATGTTGTCTCAGCAAAAAGGTTCGAAGCTTCGCGGCGCAGTTCGCGATGATCCGGATATGCTTGAAGGCAAAGCCGGTTACTTCGACCGCATCGGCGCAACTGCAATGCAGCGGCGCACTTCCCGCCACCAGGACACGCCTCTTGTTTCGACTCCGCACAGCCGGCGTCGGCTCACGCTTGAGGATTTTGTCTGGGCCGATCTCATCGACAAAGCCGATCGGGCCAAAATGGCGGCAGATCCTGATAGCTCCTACATGACCAACGCGGTCTGGGCTGCTGGTCGTGAATACGACACGGCAATCTACGGAGCGATGGGTGGTAGCGCATACTCGATGGACGAAGACGACGCGGCGACAGCCGTTGCTTTGCCTTCCGCCCAAAAAGTTGCGGTCAACAACCACACCTACGACGCGGGTTCCGGCGATGTCGGATTGACCGTGGGCAAGCTTATCGCAGCTCGCGATATCTTGCTTGCAGCGGATGCAGTGGATCCTGACGATACGCTGTTTTGCGTTGCAAACTCGAAGCAGCTTTCCAATCTGCTCGCTGAAACGGAAGTGACGAGCCGAGATTACAACGATGTCTATGCGTTGAAGACCGGCCAGATCGACACTTTCATGGGCTTCAAGTTCATTATGTACAACAACCTCAGCGTAGATACCTCGAGCGATCAGCTCGTCTATTGCTGGCATCCTTCGGCGATCGGACTCGGGATCGGCATGGATATCGGTGTTGAGATGGATGTGCGGCCTGACAAAAACTACTCGACACAGGTGTTCGTCGACATGTCGATCGGGGCTACCCGCATCGAAGAAGAGAAAGTTGTCGAAATCGCCTGCGACCCGACCTAAGCGAAAGGTAGACTGAAATGGCTGTAACAACCGAATACTCAGACCAATACACCGAGTCGTACGTCACGGTTCCTGCAAAGGTTCCCGAAACGCACGAGTGGGGGGGTCGCGTTCGAATGGCGTTCTTTGAGTTTACTCAAGGTTCGTCCGCTGGTGACGCTGGCTCTCTTGCTTACTTGGTGAAACTTCCGGCCGGCAAAGTTCGTGTCCTTCTTCCCCTGTCCCGCATTGCCAACTCGGCACTCGGCGCATCTCGGACGATGGACCTTGGCTGGGCCGCCTACACCAACGATGACGGCACTGCTGTTGCTGCTGACCCGAATGGGTTGGATGACGGCATTGACGTTTCTTCGGCTGCGGCGACAAACCCTAGCGGCACGATTGGCGGTGCTGAGACGAAACTTTTCGAATCTCAGGCTGGTGTTGTGCTTACGGCGCAGATCAATGACGGGACTATCCCGGCTGCGGCTACGCTGAAAGGCTATTTCCTTTACGTTCAAGACTAAGGAAATGCCAAAAGATCCTGCCGAGTTGGTAGGTCAGTACCGGGGCCGGCTCTTAATTATGGGGTCGGCCCCTTCTTTTTGGGATGACCTAGAGCGTTACGAAAAGAGCTTTCCAGAACATGACAAAATGGCGATCAACCATGTCGGCGTCCTTTATTTTGGCAGCTTCCAGCACTGGGCCAGCTGTCACATGGATTCGCCAATCTTTCACCCTCAAAACACTCGGGCCGCTGTTATGAACGAGCAACATGAGGAAATTCTTTTGCATGGTAAGCGCAACGCGAAAAGCGAGGCTTACGGCTGGAACATCAAAGACTGTGGCACCAGCGCAATGTTTGCCACTGAAGTAGGGCTTCGTCTTGGGTATGACAAAATCACACTTGCCGGCGTTCCCCTGGATAACTCTGGTTATTTTTATGGCCCGCCTTCGCACTGGAATGACTTTGCCAACAACAAAAATCGCGGGCTCTGGGCAATGGCTGCGAAAAGTTGGGAATGGAAAGAACGAGTTACGTCGATGTCTGCGTATACCCGAGAGATTTTAGGAGAGCCACAATGACGCCACTTTATAGATTTCTTGATACAGACGGTGACGGCGGCGGAACGAAGAATGTGAACGGAGATTATTCAACCCCAGATGATTTTCGCATCACGACGCCAGCTGGAAAGTATTACGTCATTCATCGAATGATTATTCACATTCAGGACGAGGCGTCTGGCTTTGCTGCTGATGTTTACGGAAGTCTCGCTTCCGCTCTTACGAATGGAATTGAAGTTAAGACCTACAATGCCGATGAAGTTGAAGAGACCGACTTAACGGACGGACTTCCAATTAAAGTAAACGCAGATTGGGGCCGGGTTTGTTTTGATGTCCAATTTGACGACTGGGGCTCTGGAGAAGATTTTCTTCAGGTCAGATGGACCTTTTCAAAGTCAGGAAACCCTCTCTGGCTTCCACCTGGGCACTCTTTAAGGGCTGAGCTGAGTGATAACCTAACTGGAATTACAAACCATCATTTTATGGCTCAAGGATGGGAAACGACAAACGAAGCTAAGGGAAGGAAAGCTTTCTTCTAATGCTGAATGTCAATACAGATCTTGACCAAGAGATGTCGAAATACACGCGGATGTGGAAGCTTGGTAAATACCGCGATCACTCACCCGCTGAGCATCTTCTGCAAAAGTACCCGCATCTCTTTGTCGATGAGTCTGTTGCGGTTGTGAACGACTATGGCTGTGGGACTGGCAGGGCTTTGCCCGAGCTTCGCCGGCTATTTCCAAATGCCGAAATCAATCAGATCGACATCACGGAAAATTCCAGGGATGAAGGTTTTGAAGCAGACAATTTTTACCAGGCTTGCCTTTGGCAGCTGGATGATCTTCCACATTGTGACTTTGGTGTGTGTGTTGACGTTATCGAGCATATTCCAACTCATCGCGTTGACGATGTGCTCTTTAATCTTGCTGGTGGTTGCGATCGTCTGTTTCTTCAGGGCAGCATGGTTAAGGACAACTGCGGAACGCTTATTGGAGAGACACTTCACTTGACTGTAGAGAATTGGGATTGGTGGGACCGTAAGATTAGCCAGTATTTTAATCCAATAGTTGAGCCTTCCGTAAATGACTCGACCTTTAAGGGGCTTTGGGTGCCGAAATGAGTACAGAAGTAAACATTTGCAACATGGCTCTTGCGCTATTAGGCGATCAGCGCATCGGTGCCTTAACGGACAACACTGAGGCAGCTCGAGCCTGCAACGCTGCTTACACCATGTGTCGAGATTCTGTTTTACGTAAGCATCCGTGGAATTTTGCGATTGAACGAGCGACCTTGGCTGCCGAATCCACAGGGCCTGATTGGGGCCCAACCAAGTCATTTGTCCTGCCGGTCGATCCCTATTGCCTTCGTGTCTTAGAGGTTCGCGATCATTATGACTATGAGTGGTCGGTTGAAGGCCGGAAGTTGGTTGGAAACATGGAAGTCGCTTACATCAAGTACATCTCTCGGAAAGAAGATCCTGCTGAGTTTGACGCAGCCTTTTCTATTGCTCTTTCCAGCTATATTGCTTCGAAGATTGCGGTTCGTCTCACGGGCAGCAATACGATTAAGCGTGATGCTGAAAGGGAGCATGAGAAAGACATGAAGGACGCGCGTTCTGCTGATGGGCAAGAAGGCGCTGTTCCTGAAACAACCAGCAACACCTTTTTGGATGAGCGCAACTAGTGCCCGACCAGAACATAATTACTAATGCTTTTCTCGGAGGTGAGATTAGCGAAAAGCTGTATGGCCGGACTGATCTTCCGATTTACGACCAGTCTGTAAAACAGCTGCGAAACATGCGCGTTCGCCCTCAAGGTGGGGCCGATCGTCGTGGTGGAACCAAGTTTGTTGCTGAGACGAAAGACAGTTCGGTTAAGAGCCGCTTGATTGACTTTGATCAAAAAGATGACCAAGCGTATATCCTTGAGATGGGCAATCTCTATGCTCGCGTTTTTAAGGACACTGACCAAGTTCGTGAGGCTGCGACTACGATTACAGGCATCACGGCCGCAAACCCTGCTGTAGTCACTACCAGCGCCTCTCACGGCTATTCTAACGGCGACCATGTGTGGCTAACTGGCATTGTTGGCATGACGCAGCTGAATAAGCGCCGTGTCACTGTAGCAAATGTTACTGCAACTACGTTCGAGTGCTCTGGAATCGACTCAAGCGCTTACACGGCCTATTCGTCAGCTGGAACCGCCGAAAAAATCTATGAGTTTACGACGACATACTTAACAGCGGATCTTTTCGAGCTTCAGACGGCTCAAGATCAAGAAGAGATGTTCATTGCCCATGAGGATTACCCTACGCGCAAAGTTACGCGGACTGGAGATACAGCATGGACGATCGCCAATGTTGATTTTCAGGATGGGCCTTACCTTGCCCTAAACACCACGCCAATTACGCTAACGCCTGGGGCTACTTCTGGCAGCACAACCCTGACTGCATCTACAGCTTTGTTTGCCACAACTGACACTTCAGGAAGTGGTGGCACTGGTCAATATGATCGCTTAGTTCGCTGGAAAGACCCTGCTGGTGCTTGGCACTGGATGAAAATTACTGGCTTTACCAGCACAACCGTTGTCAGTGTTGACATTATAGGCACGACACTATCTGCAACCACGGCGACAAAAAATTGGCGTCTTGGGGCATTCTCCGACACGACAGGGTACCCTCGTGCAATTTTTATTGCAGAGCAGCGTCTTGTTCTTGCTGCAAGCACAAAGCAGCACCAAACTTTTTGGTACTCAGCCGTAGGAAATTACGAAGAGATGTCGCCCGACGATGCGTCTACAGATGACGCAACGTCCTATACGATTGCCGCTAAGCGCGAAAACTCAGTTCAATGGATTTCTGGCATTGAGAGTGAGCTTTTGTGTGGCTCAACTCGAGCTGAGTGGCGTCGAACAGGGGCGATTACGCCGGCTGATGCTGCCGTCCGACCTATGAGCTACGAAGGCTCTGCTTTAATCCAGCCTGTTGAAACCCCTGACACGCTTGTTTTCGTTCATCGAACTAAAGCCCTGATTATGGGTGTGTCTATCAATCGGCGGAACACAACAACACCAATTTTTGAGACAGAAGATCTTACCTTTGCTGCCGATGACATGGCTGATGATGGTTATACGCAGCTGGCTTACTCCCATCACCCTTACAGATCCATTCTTGCTATCTGCAATGATGGGTGCTTGCTGCATTGCACCTATGACAAAAAGCGGGGCTCATTAGCTTGGTCTAAGTGGACAACTGACGGAAGCTTTGAATCTGTTGAGACGGTTCAGGTTCCCGACACAGGTATTAAAAAAACCGATCGTGCCTGGTTTATCGTAAAACGAACGATCGACGGCAACACAGTTCGATACGTTGAGTATGAAGATCCGGCGCTCAACACAGACTGCGCCATGTCTTACGATTCAACATTGACGGTCAATCCTGGAGGTCTTTGGCACCTTGAGGCCGAGACGGTCACAGTCAAGGCGGATGGTGCTGTTGTGCCAAGCCTTGTTGTTGGGACTGGCGACATCACACTTACCGCTGCGGCTGAAGAAATTGAAGCAGGGATGCCATTTACCCACACGCTCGAAACATTGCCGATTGATGCAAACTTCGGTCTTGGATCGACGATGGGATCAAAGAACAGGGCTCACAAGGTTATCCTGCTTCTTAGAGAGGCTCTAGGAAGCACGGTAAACGGTGATGATATCCAGTACAGGGACGCAAGTGACCCTATGGATGCTGCGCCACCGACAAAGACTGGTGTTGTAACTGTTATTCCCGATACGTCATGGAGTCGAGACGGAACGATTACCATTGAGGGAAGCCAGCCTTACAACTTCAGCATAAATGCTATTGTTATCCACGGTAATTACAGCGCGGTGTAGAGATGGGCTTTTTTAGCGGCATTAAGAAGGTCTTTAAGAAGGTTGCTAAGGTTGCCTTGCCGGCAATTGGCATCGCATCAGGTATTGGTGCTTTTGGTGCTATTGCTGGTATAGGGGCTGCTGGCGCTGCTGCGGGTAGTGCAGCTGCTGGCCTTACAGGTGCTTCAGCTGCTGCTGCGGCGCTTAGTGGAGGTGCGGCTGGCGTAACCTTTGGTAGTGCTGCGACAGGCATTGCAGGTGCTTTTAGCGGTATTACGTCTGCAATTAGAGGATTTGGAGGCTCGACCCTTGGTCAAGGCTTAAAAATTGGCGGCACTCTTCTGAATGCCTTTGGATCTTACCAACAAGCCAGTGCACAGGCTGATGTATTTGGCATTAATGCTGGTATTGCTGCGACTAACGCAGCTGAGCTTCAAGCCCTATTTGAGCTTCAGACAGAGGCTTTAGATACTCAGATTAAATCGACTAAAGAAGCCGCTGATATTCGAGAGAGAGAGATTGCGAATAAACGTGCACGGGCTATCCGTTCAGAAGGCTTTGGAAGACAGGCTATTGCTCGGGATCAGAGCATTCTAGGCTTATCCAAAACAGGCGTTACTCAGCGTCGTGACATCAACCAACAAATCATTGCTGCGACAATCTCAAATATTGATGCTCAGTCGGCAGAGGAACAGCGTCAGCTAGATCTTCAACGATCGGAGCTTGTTGGTCAGGCTCGATCGACGGCTGCGGCTGCTGGGTTGCGTGTTGACTCTGATTCGGTAACGGAATCGGTGAACCTAATTAATCGTGAAACAAATTTTGCAAAAAGCCTTGCCAAGATCACGGCTGATGTAGAGCGCGGTAATGTGCAACGCCGTGGAGACATTGATATTTCAGAAGCGTCTCAACGGCTGGACGAAATTAACCTTCGCTTTGGTGAAATTGACCAACGCTCAGCTGAGCTTTCGGCGTCACTTGAAGACGCCTTGTTTGATGCGGCGTTAGAGCTGGAAATTAGCCAGCGCAATGAAAGCATTGCGATTGAACGGGCTGAGTTTGAGAAGAAAATTCTGAAGAAGCGTAAGGATACAAGCGTTGCTGTTTCTCAGGCTCAGCAGCAAGCCTTTAATCAGCAGCAGTCTGCAGCTAAGCAGGCTGCCTTTATTAATCCGATCACCATTGTATCAGGGCTTGCGTAATGAGAACTCCTAGCTTTAGGCGCACACTTAGCCCAACATCGGCTGGCCGGCAGGATGTTCCTAACTTCAATCCGACTCGGCCGTTTTTGCCTAGTCCGAATACACAGGGAACTCAGGCGCTTCAGAATTTAGGTAAGCAGATCGCGAATATCGGTCAAAACATGATCGATCGTGATAGCTCCGTTAAAGCCAACAACCTAAGCCTGGAATTCAACGAAGAAATCGCAAAGGTCCAAAACGAACTTAAGCCGGATGACTATGCGACTTGGCATAAGACAATTAAGGAGCAGTCTGAGGCTCTTAGAGAGGCTTATGAGCGTCGTGCAGATGAAGTGGGCCTGACAGATAACGATAAGGCTAAACTACGCTCTAGACTCGCCGCTGACGCTTCTACGGCATCTCTGCGAGCTATGCAGGCTGCCCGTAAGCAAGAGGCCATCATTGTCCCGGCCCGCATCGAGGCTTTGACCGAACAGGTTGCTGAGGCTTCGGCTGAGGGTGGTTTTGCAGATCCTGCCACTCGAGTGCGTTTACAAAACCTGACAGATACGATTGAAAACGCGGTTCCGATTGTTGGGCGGCAACGAGCCGACGAAATGCACCTTGAGGCCAAACAGGCCATTGAGAGAAAGTATTACACTCGACAGATCGAGCTAGACCCAGAAAGCGTTGTTGCTGGTGGTATCGATCAGTTTCAGTTTCTATCAACTGAAGACGGCGGCGCTTTATACAATCGTGCTGAGACAGAAGCCCGAGCAGCTAAGGCGCTTCGGAAAGAGAAGTTTAATGCAGACTTTGCGTCTCTTGATACAGCGGTCAGTGCCGTAACGTCTCTTGCCGGTAATTTTGACCCTCAACAGCCAGTTGATGCAAAAGCCCTCGAAGACAAGTTTAATGCAGTTTCGAATAACATCGATGCCCTAGAGAAACTGTATCCTGAGTTTTCAGCCGGCAAGTTAGCTGGTATGCGAGCTGAGCTGACCGTTGCTGGTAAAGCCGCATACGTTCGCCGTGAGCTTTCTGTTGCAGAACGTGCAGATGTTCCCAGGATCATTGAGTTTTTTCGCAAGGAGATGAACCGGGCATCTGACGAAGAGATCCCGTTTATCGATCGGTGGATGGAGTCACTTAGTGCAGCTGGTCAGGCTCGGTTGGATTACATCGATGACAGGGAGATTTATTCCAGGGTCTTAAAGGGTAATGCGATTGTTAATGCCAACAATGACCCTGAAATAGCTCGGGTTGTCGATGAGCAATTCTTTGAGCAGGCAGCACCTATTGCCTTGCAACAAAACATGGGTTTGGACCCCGACGAAAACATTCAGATGCGAGATCTGATTGTCGATAACTTCCTCGGCAATGATGATGCTGGATCTGTTGCCCTTGGTTCGGGCTTCTTGATTGGCCTGGAAGCTGTTGAGACGTTTGGCTATTTGCCGCCTTATGTGCTGAACGGCATTCAGAGCCTTGCAACTGATTTGACCGAAGACCCCGAAGCCGATGTCAGGCGCTATTGGGCTATTGGCGCTTTGTCTAAGTATGTAGAGGCAGAGCCAACGCTTAGGGATGATCTTTCTAAGCAAGTACAAACCCTCGTTGATACTTACAACGCCACGGATGGTGACTCTGCTTCACCACCGATGCTTGGTGGTCGAATTGGTGAGATGATTCGCCTCAGCCGCAATGTTGATGAGTTTTCAAAAACAGCCCGGCTATCGCTTAATCAGAGCGCGTATCTCTTTGAAAAAGGAGAGCAGGGCGAAAACTCTATTGCAGAAGACAAGCTGACAGCTGAGCTCAACAAACGGATATTGTTGTTCTTTAAGGACATTCCTGACAGGCCTTCTGATATTGGGGCAACGCAAAAGCAGATCAATTTCCTTCTCGGCGTAACAGAGCAATACGTTTATCAAAACATTCGTGGCGGCATGGATCGTGAGGCTGCGCTAGATCTTGCGGTTAAGAATGTTGCTTCACGCTATCAGCGAGACTTTTCTGGTGGACAGGTAAGGCTTGATCGCCTTGGTCTGTATAACGAGAATTGGCGTCAATTTGGCTCTGGCATTACGCTAGAGGTACAGGCGGGTCGGACTCTTGTAGAATTTCTTAAAGAAAACCCTGATCTTTTAGGTACTACTGACGGCATTATTCGCAGGCTTAGCGATAGGGATATCCGAGTTCAATTCACTGGCATTTTCGGACTTCCCACAGATAAAACGCCTAAGAATTTAGGTTTCAAGACCTTTCGTGGCATTGAGGGTGTTGATTTTGACGAAGACGGCAAAGTGCCGATGCTTGGTCGGGATATCACCCTAGACTTTGTTGAGATGCGTAACGGAAAACCTGTTTGGGAGATTCTGTTTCAGGGTCGAACCATGTGGGGCACAAACCCTGAGAATGGTCAGCAAACCCGGCTGTTGTTTACGCCAGATACGGAGCCTGGACAGCTAGACGCTGAACGTAGGATTAGAGTCGGCAAGTTTAAGAGAAAGTACTTTGGCCCGATTTCCCAGACCTTTGACGGTCTTATTGAAAACATGGCGTCTAGTGCTGGCCTAAACCTTCCGCAGCTTCAGATCGACACAAATCAGATCACACCTGAGTTTCAGGAATAATGGGACAGGTTTTTGACACAGACGATTTTGTTGTCTCCCGAGAGAGGTTTTGGGAGAAGTTCGATCTCGACTGGAAGCCAACCTTACGAGAGACGGTTGGGGCTGCAATGCGTCTCGAGAATACGTTTGGCTCTATTCAAAGCAATCGGACTGACTATAGCTTTGGGCAGTACGTAGAGGGCTACGATCCTTTTGATGATCCGATTGTCCCTGTTGGTGCACTTGGTGACGTTACCTACAGCCGATCTCCTTCAGAGACAGCTGCGATTGTCAGGAACTTTAAGAATCGTGAGCGAGACCAGCTGATTCTTTCTCAGTCAAGCACGGGTACTCGTTTGTTTGGTGAGGCCATTGCCGGCGTGACGGACCCTGTGAATTTGCTTTTTGGCGGTCCATTGGTTGCTGAGCTTGGCGCAATGAAGACCTTTATCCGTGGCGTTCAGTCAGGAGCCAAGGTTGGGCTTCAAAGCAGCGTTTCGACAGAAGCAATCCTTCAGGCAACTCAGGGAAATAGAACCCTAAATCAGTCGATTGCAAACATCTTTGCTGGGACTGCCATTAGCGCAGCGACGTTTGGCGTGATGTCGTTTGGTAAGTATCGGACAAGCATTTCGGCTAGAGAGTTTGACGATATCTCGACGGCAGTGCACAGCGAGATGTCAGGGACGCCTAAGCTCTTTAGTGGGAATGAGAACATCATTCCGCAGATTGAGTTCCAGCCGCCTGGCTCTAGGCGTTTTTCACCTGGTGTTGGTGGTGCAAGCCGCACCCGTGGTGCTGCGCCTGTCAGGGCTGAGACTGGTGATGTCCCGACTTGGAGCTATCTTGACTCAGCTCAGCAATTTATGTTCCCGGGGCCGAGAACCCGCAATTCTCCTTTACGGTCTGCTGCGCGTGTTTCTGAGCAGCTAGTAGAAAACAACACCCTGAAGAAAGCCAATCTTGAGGGCCGGAAGTCTCCGCAAGCCGTTGAGTCTTTGGCAAAGCGTCACCAAGGCGCAATGGTTACAATTTTAGGAGAAATCAACGATTACTATCTAAAGTACCGAACCAGGGCTAAGAATGACACCAAGATCCTGTTTTCTTCTGCTATTCGAGACAGATTTGCGGATCTTACGAACAAGCGCCGGGACCATCTTTCGGTGGCTGAGTTTCGTCGTGAAGTTACGGCCTCGCTTAGGTCTGGCAAAGCCCACGTTCTGCCTGAAGTAAATGAGGCTACGTCCCTGGTGCGTCAGATGTTTGATGACTACGCCGACGATGCTATTGGGCTTGGCCTGCTGACCAGAGAACAGTTAGGCGTAAACTACGTTCCTCGGATGTGGAATACGGCTGAGGTCTTTAGGCGTCGATCGCAAGTGATTCAAGACATCATCGATGATCAGAATAGCCGTGGTCTAAAGCCTGACAAGGAGGAAATTACCGCCCAGGTTGATGCAATTATCAATTCTGGCCGTGCGGTTGAGGGTCTGGATGAATCTGGCCCCAGAGGAATCTTCCAAAATAGAAAGCTGGATATCGATGAGTCCAAGTTTGAGGACTTCTTGATTAGTGACATTGATGACATTCTTCGCAGTTACGTCCGTGTTGCTGCGGTTGACCTTGAGCTGGCGCGTAAATTTGGCCGTGTTGACATGGCCGATCAGATCCAGGCGATCAATGCTGAGCGAGACTCCCTTATAAAGAAGGCTCAGAGCCCAGAAGAGCGCGTTAAAATCGCTGATAGGGCTGCCAAGGACGTTGAGGCCATCGAGGCCATGCGAGACATTTTAAGGGGCATCTACGGGCTTCCTGAGAACCCTTATGGCATTGCCAGTCGGACAGCTCGCCTTGCAATGGATATCAACAATCTTTTGATGCTTGGTGGGGCTACATTTGCTTCTTTGACCGATATGGGCCGAGTAATCATGGCTGGCGGTCTTAAAGACACTTTTAAGGCAATGAACCTGGCAACGACCAATTTCCAGGTAGCTAAAGCGGCTGCTAACGAAGTTAAGCTGGCTGGCACAGCCTTAGATATGGTCCTTCAGACCACAGGAATGCGTCTGACAGGAATGCAGGATCTCCCGCCTCGGTTTACCAGGGCTGAGTCAGCGATGGGCTACCTGACCAATGGTTTTTTTGTGGCGAACCTTTTGTCTCCTTGGAACGCCTTTATTAAGCAAGCTAGTGGCGTTGTGATCTCCCACAAGATGCTCGGTGACATGCTTAGCTGGTCAAATGGCAAGCTTGGCAAAAAAGGGCAATCGAGGCTCCTTTCAGCCGGCATTGACAGTGGAGATGCTCGGAAAATCGCTCAGCTATTCAAAGAATACGGCGAGACTGTCCAAGATGTGCGAATGCCAAACACACAGCTTTGGGAAGATCTACCTGGCTGGCAGCCTGGTACTGCTAAACGAATGCAAACAATCTACCGGGCAGCCTTAGCTCGAGATGTTGATGCGACAGTTGTTACGCCAGGTGCAGGCGATCAGCCCTTATGGACCCATAGCACACTCGGGCGACTTGTCGCCCAGTACAAATCATTCGGTTTTGCTGCTGCGAATAAAGTTTTAGTGCCTGGCATCCAGTACAAAGACGCCGCTCAGTTGCATGGCGCAATGATGATGGTCTTTTTTGGTGGAATGGTATCAAAACTTCGCGATCGTCAGCACAATCAAGAAAGCAAGTTCGAACTCGACAAGTTTATCGTTGATGGAATCGATCAGTCAGGTTTGCTTGGTTGGTACTTTCAGGCAAACAACATGATCGAGGCAATCACGGACAACCGAATTGGCGTTCGTCGGATTATCGGTCAGGGCGAAGATGCGAACTATTCGTCCCGGTATAAGCTAGGCCAGATCTCTCCGACCTTTTCGACGTTAGGCAAGGCCGGCAATGTCGTTGCAGATGTGATAACAGGCAACATTGACTATCAAACCCGCAGAGATGCTATGGGTTTGATTCCAGGACGAACCATCTTCTATCTTCATTTTGGAGATATGCTGAGAACAAGACAAAACTTTGATAGGCTGAATGAGGCCTCGGATCCTCTAAATAGAGCGCGATAGGACCAAAGGATGACTGTAACAACTACAATTTCCCGCATGGAATACACCGGCAACGGTGTCACCACGACCTTTGCCTATAGCTTTAAAATCAACACGGACTCCGAGCTTAAAGTCTGGCTGGTTACGACAGCAACGGGCGCTAAGACACTTCAGACCCTGACAACTCATTACACAGTAACGAATGCTGGCGATGTTAGTGGCGGTAATGTCGAGATGATTACGGCACCCGCATCAACGGAAGAACTGGTTATTGAGCGATCGACTTCGACAACCCAGGCCGTCGATTACGTTGCAAACGATGCCTTTGCAGCTGAAACCCATGAAGGGGCTCTCGATAAGCTGACTTTGATTGCCCAGGATCTTCGTCGTGACGTTGATCGATCGATGCAGCTGGACAAAGAAACAGCTGATGCTGTTTCAACGATTATGCCGGTTCCCGAGGCAAATGCCTTTGTTGGTTGGAATGCTAGTGCCGATGCGCTTGTAAATTTCACCACTACGCTTACAGGGACAGCCGTTACGCCTTTTATCGCAACATTGGTTGATGACACTAGCGCTGCTGCTGCTCGAGCGACCCTAGAGGCTCTTGCAGAAGATCTAGACCAGGATCGTCATGCTACTTCGTCTGGCACAAACACGATTACTCTAACGCTTGACCCGGCTCGTACAGCTTACACAGCTGGCGATATCGTGACGTTTAAAGCAGGCGGGACAAACACGGGTGCCGTTACTCTCAACGTGAATAGCCTTGGAGCAAAGACTGTTCAGTTCCGTGGAGCTGCGCTGGCTGCTGGGGACATTACTGCAAACAATTTTGTCGTTTGTGGGTATGACGGAACTCAGTTCCAAATGCTTTCACCTGTTGTTAAGCCCACAAGGGCAAGCCTTGGTTTAGACACAACAGACGACCCTACATTTAGTGATGTGACGGCGGACAGCCTTACGCTTGCTGCCGTCAATGCGATTACTTCGACCAACGCAAACTTTACAAAGCTGGCAAAGCAACGCTGGCTGGAAGACTTCTTCGAGGCTCGCTACTTTGACTTGCAAGCACATAACCCTAAGGTCATTAACGGCACTCTTTCTTGGTGGCCTAAGCATGGCAACCTCGATTGGATCGCCAGCCAGAACGCTGGCGACATTGACTTGCTTGCGGTTGATTGGCGCGACGGTACAACGCTTAAGACCTACACTAGTTCGGATTTCTCGCAGCTAGGCGGCAAGACTTTGACCAGCATTGCGGCCGGGCATGCTGTCGTCGTGGTAGGCACTACGGCGGGGTATGTGTTTCTTGACTTCCGCAATGGTGCTCCAACGCAACGGCTGCGCGATACCGGAAGCGGTCTTGTCGATAATGATATCCACGCACTTGCGGTGGGCGTAGGCGGTCCTGACAACCCTGTTGTCGGCAACGGCCTTGTTCCAGTTATCGGCGGCCAATACGGCGCCGGCACTGATGTAGCCTTTATTGAGAACCATCGCGGCGTACACAACCAAAACAACGGCGGCAACGGCGGCGCAATGTATGCCGTTGGTTTTACTGGTGGGTACTTTAATTATGTAACCAGCCCAACAACAAATCAGGTTGTTCAAACGTCAGATTTTGCTTCCGATATTTCCGCTGATGATTGGGGGAATGCGGGCCTTGCCGTCAACAACAGCTGGCCTCGCTTCTTTGGTGGCGAAACTTTCGCTGCAAGCAATGGTCGGGACACACTTCTTTTCGGTTCTGCTGAGGGCATTAGCTTGGTGCATAACCCGGCGCGTGACATTCCGAATAGCAGCGTTGGCTTCGACATGGACAGCAGCCGGTGCATTGCCCGCGCTGGTAACCATAAGAGCAGCTGGTTTGTCGATAGCATTACGGCGGATCGCGGCCCTGACGGCACGACGCTGACACACACTGGTGGCGGACTAACAATCGCTTCGGCGAACGGCACCAGCACAAAGCAGATGGTGTCAGGCTTTGACGCCTCGAACTATGCGGAAGTCTCCAGCAACGTCTTCAACAACGCCTCGGACCCGTTCGGCTTTGCGGTTGATTTCCGGTCGGATGGAACCCTCAACGCATCGAACAACTACATTCTCAACTGGCACGATACAAGCGCCAACACCTCACGTGTCTACGCTCTTTGTGGGACGGGTGGAATGGCAGTCGGTGTCTATGATAGTGGCGGGTCAACAACGGGCATCGAACTAACCTTCGGTCCTACTGTCGCGGAATTAAACGACGAGCCAGATCGCGTTCATACGCTGGCAGTCCTAGTTCGTCCGGGCAAAGGGGTTTTCTGCTGGCTTGACGGTGAGTTCATGGGCTTTGATGGGAATAGTCTTTTCGTCAATTCGATGGCTCCAAGCGGTACAAACACTTTCCGTGTTGGTGCTGCGGTTGTGAATGCGAGCTACGGTTCACCCAGCGAGCAACCCTTCGGCGGCTCCATCGGTGAGATTACGCACTTTGAGGATGCTATTGTCTCCAACCCCGACGCTCACGCTTGGTGGGCCGCACACCGCATCCGTTCATACGACGAAGATGTTGTCTGCGTTCTCCCGGCAAACGAAACGCCTGACGCTGGCGACCTAGACAAGACGGCAGCCGGTCTTGCCCGTGGCATTGTCTGCGGCGCGACCAAGACCTTCTTGCTCGACGGGCTGGCGGTCACTGAGGTTGCTCCAACCGGGATCAACGCGCATGTGGATCAGGTCTACCGGAGCCGGAACGAGTACGGGATGCTTGATAGTGTCGGTGCTCATTACCAGAACCGGGACGCTATCGACATCGAGGAGACGTCTCGCGCGATGGTGAGTGCTCCGCGTTGGCTAGAGCCGGCCGGCAAGGTTGGTATTGATGCCTACATGGCAGCAAGCAAATCCAATGTCACTGGAGATGCTACGAACTACACAGTTCCGATCGATACGGTAAAGAAGCAAACCGGCTTAGTGCTGGATACAGCGACCGGGGTAATCCACGTTCTTGTTTCCGGCTATTACGATGTTAAGGGTCACCTTGACATGGAAAACTGGGACGCATCTACCACACGGGCGGCGAGCTGGGTCTACCTCAACACATCGACCTTACTCTTCGCCGTTTGGGACATGACTTGGAATTTTGCTGGTTCAGAACGACTTATCGGTGGCACATCCGAGCGCCGTTGGCTCAACGCTGGCGACACCATTGAACTGAAAGCGTATGCCGCTGGCGGAGCAAAGGTTGCCGACGTTACCGCCGGTGGTTCCACCTCGTACCAAACTAGCCTACTCGCACACTTAGTTGGATAACGGAAATGGATCATAAAAAACAATACCCCGATATCTCCTTGGCCCCCGATTGGCTCAAGACGATCAATGTTGCTGGCGGCGTTGTCAAGCTCACCGTTGAACAACTTGAACTCGCGGGGCGAAACAATCCCGCAGATAACGCCAGCGCGCTTGCTAGTGCCCAGCGTAAGTTTGATAACGGGGGCTTGGACGCCCTTCGGGAGTTTCTTTACCAG
>Ga0208899_1000205_pt1 | contig 39392 bp, 50 predicted proteins | sample VirMetDEL_Nov_24_FD_184518 | JGI IMG/M metagenome (GOLD analysis project Ga0208899, IMG submission 184518) | Aqueous microbial communities from the Delaware River and Bay under freshwater to marine salinity gradient to study organic matter... | ecosystem: Environmental > Aquatic > Marine >... | reverse complement strand
GCGCATAGTCTTAAGCGATAAAGAGATTTTTGATATACAAGCCATGGTTAGAATAGCAACCAATGAAGTGCCGTGTCTGACCGCAAGAGAAGTGGACGGCAAATGGATGAGAAAGGCTCAAGATAGCCTTGGCCTTGAGCTAGACAACGACGCGATTATTCCTCATGAAGTGGGCATGGATGAGCAGCTTGTTCGAGATGTTCTAGCCCCCTTTGAACTATGGGCTGATGAGATCTCAGAAGAGATGAGTGATGATCATATAGCTCAAAGAACTATGATGAGAGCTACGGAGAAAACCCTGCTCCATGCTTTAAGGCATAGACTATCACGTTTTGATTGGCTGCAAGACGATGGAATGAAAGCTCGATACCTGTTTGATAACAAGTATCCAAACACCGATGCCATCAACATCGAAGAACAAGACCTAGACTATGGCATTAAGATGTTTAAACATTCAGTGTGTAATCTGTGCTTGGAAGGTGGCACTCTTAAGATAGACTCACCTTATGCAAGACTCTTTGAGAGAATTAAAGGCATGATCTATGAAGCAGGTTCAGATGGATTAATGCATGGAACTATAACTAATAGAATACGTAATAGAGAACGCAATATGGTGTTGCAAGATCTTATTAGTTCTGGACAAGTATTAGTTTACAAAGATACATCTCACGGTAGACGCCGAAAATATGTTTGGAGTGAGTTTATTAGAGTGTTTGAAAAGAAATGGAGTAGTTATGCAAGATTATGACAAGTTAGTCGCTAAAACAGTGTTGGAAGTGCTGGAAGAGGCTGGAGAACATGGGATAGAGGAAGAGCAAATGTGGATAGAGGTTGAGAAAAAACTTAAATCTAAAGAATTAAAGCTCGATGAAAGTCCAAATTAAAGCTTATCTATATTATATTTAAATCCCTCGTCTGATAAAACGCTTGCAAGAAAATCTTCAACAAGCGTTTTTCTCCAGGTTTTATCACTATATAGATTATCTAATGAGTCTTTTAACCTATCAGCCTCTCTCCAATCTGTTCTACTCCAATCAAGAGAGTCAATAATAAAATCCCTGATTTCTTTTCTAAGCTCATTATGCAGATTAATATAAGCTTGGTTTTCTTTAAGCTCGTTATTAAGCCTATCAAAAAAACTATTAGTTCTATTCAAAAAACACAAAACGTTTTGCACATATAAACAAGCTATATATTTTTTAAACTTATCCTCTGTTAAGTCTACAAGTTTTATCTTTTTAAGTTCTTCTGCCATTAGTAAAACAGGTTCTTTATGACTCTCTTCTTCTTCAATTTTTTCAGCAGCTTCACTGATATTCTTATATGCATTAAAAGAAATACAATTCTGCTTTATATAGTGCCTTATATGAGGTGTTAAGTGAAACCATTCACCCATCTCTGTCCTATACTTAGAAAACTTCTTATGTAGTGATCCTTCGCTTTCAACGATCTCAGGAAGGACCCCTAAAACCTTAACTGGCGTTGGTGATGAAGTTTGAAGCCCCTTAACCCTTGAGCTAACATCAAACGCTTTGCCTATTTTAACATAGCGCCCTTCATGTTCTGGGAAAGTTATAAAGTATACAAAGTTAGCCCACTTCATCTTCAAACAGCTCCCGATACCGATGATCATCACCCATCCACTGGAAGAACTTAGTGCTACGCGCTTTAAGCTCCTCTAAGCGCTCCCGGGTTTCAGGGCGCTCGTCGATGCCGTCTAAGATTTCTTCAGCTAGCTCGCGGATAGCCTCAACGTGATCAAGGATAGAGTCAGTGGTTTCAGCCTCATAATCAGGTTCAGAGTTATCCTGTAGGTGTAGTGGTGGGTTCACTGGTAGTTCTGGTAGTCTCATGACTTGTTCTCTCTTTCTGTAGCTACAAGCTACAACAACCAGTGTATATGAGGCTGGTCAAACTAGTCAAGAATAATCTGTGTGGGAGAAAAGGGAGAGTGTTAGGCTCACTCTTACCCCTTCTGGTGTATGATAGTTTCTATCCGCTTACGTTCATGCCTAAGACTCCTCACGGAGTTTCGCCTATTCAAGGCTCATCAGTTAGGCTTGTCTAAGACGTCCTCAAGGCTTCCTGCCCAGACTTGTCCGTCGGCAGCAATGAACGCTGGAAGACCTCGGATACCATGCTGCTGCATGAGCTGCTGCCCGTACGCGCCCTCAACGTCTACCACAACAAGCTCGGAGTGCTTAAGCTCTGCCTGCTGACAAGGCCCACACCAGCTGGCGGTCAACATGATCACTGCTGATAAGGCACTCATAACTCACCTGCCAAGACTGCCGCTACACACTCTCCTAGATCGCTCTCATCAAGCTCAGGGAAGCTCCAACACTTCTCTATAGCCTTCTGTAGCTCCTCACCTGAGGGCTGCTTAGAGAAGGCCTCATGGGCTCCTATAGCCACTACCACTGCTACTAATACGTACTTCATCTTATTCTCTCTTTCTGCGAGCTTCTCACGCTCACACAAGAATGTATGCAACCACCATGCCAGCGCGGCTAAGAAGAGACTAAGACTTCGTGCCAGAATCACTGTCGAACTTGTTGACGATTTGACACCTTAATTGTCGAACTTCTGTACAGATGCTGATGATACGTTAAGGTTTTAACGCTTTGCTCGTACTATCTGTATATTGGAGCTGACCAATAATCAATAGGTTAGGAAAAAAAACCCTGTAGATTCTGTAGGACGTGTAGGGGGGTGTTTGAGAGAGAAGCTTTAAAAAATTAAAAACAATACAGGATATATATACACACCCCTATATATACATATACTTATCCCTGTTTCAACCCTGTAGGCAAAGTGAGTAACGTGTAGATTCAATCTAAACCCTGTATAAATTGGCATGATTTGCTTGATTGGCTTACAGGAAACATCACTGTTGCATAAACAACACACGTTAAGGTTTGGTTGCGTCATAGATTAGGCCATATCTTGGTAGATCTTGCTAGTCTTGGACCCCCACCCCCTTATCTAGAGCTACCCTACCCCCAAATCTTGACCCTACGTCGTTGTCATATTATATCCCCTCAAACCACGGCCCTCAATTTTGCCGTTTCATTGACTCACCGCTTCTTATAAGAGTAATGGTATAAGCTGATAGATGATCTTCTCTACTACTCACACGCCATGGTGGATATTGGTAGCTTCTATCCTGTTCTTGTTGCCTAGACGAGCTCTTATCATTGTCATACCTATCCTAACCCTCCCACTACTACTCTTAGAGGCGCTAGGATGGTCAGTGTGGGGCAATCCGGGGTTTGCAGGGCAGTGGGTGGTATTAGCTTCTATCTGTTTATTAGACAGGGTTCCGCGAGGGTTAAGGGCGTTTGGTCTTCCTCGTTGGTTGATAGCGGTGTTGATGGTGCCGACTCTTCTTCTAGGAGATGAGTCTAGCTCTCTAGCTGTGTTGATAGCGACAGCACTAGCCTATCGCAGCTGGCTTCCACTTCTTCTAGCTATACCCACAACACTGATAGCGGCCACCAGCGTATCAGGGTCTGAGAGGATATGGCTGTACACCCAAGCTCTACACATGATAGGGGAGAATCCATGGGGTATCTCTACAGGTTACTATCGCGCGTACTTGATGGGGCAGATCAGTCCTGGGGTGGACCGTCACATGGAGAGTGCCCTGCTGGAGATGGTAGCCTGGGTGGGTGTTATTCCGCTAGTGATACTGGCACTAGCTGTGCTAGTGAGTCTGATATGTCTGAAGAGAAGACGCCTGACACTGCCGCCTTGGCTTCTTATATCGATACCGATCCTGCTGTTAGAGAAGCTGTACGTGCCATACTCGATTGTGGTTATGGGTATAGGGTGTTCTGGACTAAGGTGGAAGCTGATAACGGCACCTGTTATCATATACGTGTGTGGCCTTGTCAGTATAATAGTCACATCGATATTCCCTCTCCAGATCTCAAGAGCTTATCAAGATCGTATCTGTGGATTCCCTCTAACACTTGAGGCGTGTTTGAACACAGGACAGTACCACAAGGCACTACGTCTTGATCCGCTCAATAGAACAGCCCTAGCCAGGCTTGCCCACTACCATAACGACCCAGAGGCTGCCAGGATCCATGATAGTCTCACACGCAAGCGGTGGGTAACCACAGATGAGAAGCTCTACGCTAGTCCAGCAGAGTTGATAGCAGCTTACAGGGAGTGGTTAACGCCAGAAGGCCCACCAGGGGATCCCTAGTAGATCGCGTCTTATCTTGCGCAAGAAGCGTTTGTCAGATAGGAGTACCTCTTCTAAACGGTCGTAGGGTGCTCGTAGAATCTGTTGAGCTTGTGGTCTAAGCACTACTTCTAAGCACATATACTCTTCATTATGGCGGATACCAGCTTCTATGCCTGGCATAGCCTCTTCTAGTTTACGGCGAGTTGATAGGTAGTTAAAATCTAGTTTACTCATCAGTGATAGCCTTACGTAGTTTACTGCCTTCGAGTGATTGTTTAATCTCATCGAAGTTATCAGCTATTATTTGTTTAAGGAGTTGGTTTAGTTTCTCTTTAGCTTCTTTGTCTTTTCTGTTTAGTTCGTTTGTAATCTCACTAGCAGTTGGCGGTTTCTGTTTGCTCATCGTATAGCTCCTGTATCTTCTTGTAAGCCAGTTTCAGTTCAGCGTTCAAGCGCGTGATCTCAGCTTGGGCGTCAAGGGCGGCTTGCTTGTAGCCAGAATAATAGGCTACCGACCGCGCGTTTCTATAGGGATGTTGGACGACAAACGAATTTAAGTATTCAGCTATAAGCCCCTCTACAGTGCGCGGCTCATCGTGATTGAATGCTACGTAGGCTAGACGGTTCACTTGCCCTTCTTCTTCTTCTTGCCAGCAGTGCTAAGAGCTATGGCCACTGCCTGCTTAGTGGGGCGGCCTGACTTCTTAAGCTCGGCTATATTTTTGCTTATTGTTTTCTTAGAACTTCCTTTTTTTAATGGCATCTTATTCTCCTTTTAGTTGTCACTCCGCACCTCCAAGAATGCGCTCACGGAGCCAGCTAGAGCAAGCAATCCACGCTTTTACAAATAAACTTTCAGACTTGCCTGGAGCTAGATAGTTTTCAATATCCAAACTACTCGGCCAAGCCTTAGCTATACGATTGCGCTCCCACATTACGCCTGCTTTGAAGGCTAAGGTTTCTAGTGAATCTTTCTTAGGATTAAATATCTTAGCTTTAAACCAATACTCCTCAGCAGCTTTTTCTAAATCACTCATTCACTCATCCTCCACAATAAACCGCGCTTGAGAGATAAGCGTATACAACTCATCCATATCGATAGGCGCATCGTGCTTTAAGTGAGAGCGAAGCATAAGATAGGCATCTTCAATGAGTGAGTGCTGCTTGGCTGCCCTCTGAAACAACTTGTAGTCGTAGGCATCGCTCTCATCTGAGAGGTCTAGTTCAATGCGGATCTTCATCTAATCCTCCAGGTGTGCAAAACGCGCGTTGCCGTGGTTAGGTATTCTTCTGTAGGTTCTACCGTCTCGCAGTTTAACGTTACTAGCTCGCAGTATTTTCTTAATCTGTTCTTCTGAGATGCTGGTCTTATGTTTAAACTTCAGCTCTCGTTTGATGTAATTAATTGAGAAACCTTGCTTGTAAAGATTTTTAATAAGTTCGTGTTGCATGGCTTAGTCCACCCCTTGTTATAAATAATCATTGTCTTTTTGTAAATTAATGATTTATCCTATAATCAGTAACTTATGCAATTCTATAAGCGCATTAATCCTAAGAACAGTTTTGTTGAGTGGGTATCTATTAAGTCAGGCCGTTTATATAAGCTATTAAAGATTGATGACAAGCCAGATGTAGAGACTTATCAGAAGCATGCTCGTATTGGATATGTGAATATTTCCATTAACATAACGGCAGAAGAGGCTAAGTTTATAGAGTCTATTGATACGGCAACATTCTTGCCAAGGCAGGATAGTGTTAAAGAGGAGATCTGTTCTAGGGTAAGTGATGGTGATTTAATCACAGAGCTTTGCAGGCAGTATATAGGTAGATTACCTTTCCCTCCTTATGAGGTTATAAAGAAATGGGCAAGTGAGGATAAGGAGTTTGCTGGGAACCTGGCAGAATCTAGAAAGCACGCTGCTAGGATTCGTTTCGAGCAGGCGCTAAGGGCAGCCGATAATGTTAAGGATGATCCGAAGGCTTTGAAGACTTATGTAGAGATTTTAAAGCGGCATGCTGAGATAGATGATCCTGATGTGTTTCAGGTTAAGCCTAAGGATGAGGAGCGCAAGGACGTGGCTCCTATTGTTCATATATATACAGGGATACCTGATAGGCGAGAAGAAAAGGAAGTAAAGGCTGTAGAGGTGATTGAGCATGAGTGAGGTCTGGAGGAAAATACCAGGGTATCCGAATTATGAGGCTTCTAGTTTAGGAAGAATACGGTCATATTGTTATGGAGATAAGCCTAAAATAATGAAACAACATAGTGGAAAGAATGGGTATAAATCTCTAAAACTTAGAAAAAATAAGACTCCAAAGGCTTTTTTGGTTCATCGATTAGTTGCAGCAGCATTCGGGGTTTTAAAAGGGCTTGATGATAAATTATATATAAATCATTTAGATGGAGATAAGCATAATAACTGTCTGGAAAACCTGGAGCGCGTAACTAGATCTCAGAATGAAAAGCACGCTTTTAAGATCGGGTTAAAAAGCCATAAGGGTGAGAACCATAACCAGTCTAAGCTAACTAAAGAACAAGTAGTTATTATTCGCAAAAGGTTGAAGAAGGGTGAGACGGCGCAAAAGGTTGCAAGCTCTTTCAATGTAACTAGAAGCTGTGTTTATTCTATAAAACAATATAGGTCGTGGAAGGATATCTATGTCTGATAAGCAGATTATTGATACAGGGTATCGTCCGAGGGGTGGACAAAAGGAACTTCACGAAAAATTAAAGCGATTTAATGTGTTGAACGCGCATAGGCGTTTTGGAAAAACAGTTTTCGCTGTTAATGCCATGTTGGATTACCTTCTTCGTTGTGATCAACATAATCCTCAAGGGGTTTATGTTGCGATGAACTATGCCTCTGCCAAACGTATTGTGTGGGAATATGCAAAGCAATTCACTCAGAAGTTTCCAGGAGTAAAAACAAATGAGAGTGAACTGCTTATTACTATTCCAAGAACGTGGCGTGGTGATAAAATTAGAATGCAGTTGTTAGGATCTGAAAGATACGATTCAATACGTGGAATTTATGTAGATTTCTGTGTCCAAGATGAATTTGCATTTTGTCTTCCTGATTCGTGGACAAAGATTATTCGTCCAGCGTTAGCTGACAGGGGTGGGTCGGCTATTATTATTTCAACACCAAACGGCATGAATCATTTCTATAAGATGTATGGTAGGGCTGAAAAGAACATGACAGATGGTAAGGATTGGTTTGCTAAAACCATTCGTGCCGATGAAAGCGGCGTTCTTAGTAAGGAAGAGTTGGCAGAGATTAAGGATTCCGTTGGTGAGGAAGCTTATCAGCAGGAGTTTATGTGTTCTTTCACTGCACAGGTGAAGGGGGCATATTATCAAAATCAGATTCTGCAGCTAATGGAGAGTGATCAGATTAAGGACTTTGCTATAGACTTGTCGCAGCCAGTGCATTTGGCTTTTGATTTAGGGATAGGTGATTCGACTGCGATATGGTTTTTCCAGCTTGCACAAAATGAGATACACGTAGTGGATTATTATGAAGCTAGTGGTTTGTCTTTGATTGATTATGTAAAGGTGATCAAGGAAAAACCTTATGTAATTGGGGAGACGATCTTACCTCATGATGCAGCGGCAAGGAGTCTTGAGACAGGTAACACGCGGCAGGATAGTTTAAGAAAGCTTGGTTTGCATCAGACGCGTATATTACCGAGGCAGAGTGTAGAGGATGGGATAAACGCAGTGAGGATGGTGTTGCCTAGGTGTTATTTTCACAAGACTAACTGTGCTCAAGGATTAGAGTGTTTAAAGTTTTATCACAAGCAGTATAACGATAAGCTGGAGACGTTCATCAACAAGCCTGTTCACGATTGGTCAAGCCATGGTGCTGATGCGTTTCGATACCTCGCGTTAGGATTAGAGCGTTTAGAGCGCAGGTCTTATGGTGATGACAGGAACTTGCCGAGACAGGCGGAGAGCTATTATGATATATTTTCAGCTTAGGGAGAACATCGGATGGGCGGAGCAACAAAAAAAGTAGCCAGAGTAGGAACAGGCATTATGTCTGGAGGATTAAGCGAGGTTGGTATTAGATCTGGCTTAATCTCTAATCCTTTTGGCGGCGGCGGTGGCCCGAGAACGCCTGATGATCTTTTCGGCAATCAGCTAGAAGAGGCCAGGAAGTTAGAGCAGGATCTTAAAGGGGCTGATATTCCAGAGGCTGAGAAGAAGCGACTTCTTGAGCAGTTAAGAACACCGATTGATGCAGATTTTAATATTGGCGGGAGTTTGATTAATGCTCCTGGGTTAAATCAGAAGATGCGCCTTAGTTATGATATTAACGCAACACAATCTATAAAAGACAGATTAAACAAGTTGGCAAAGGTATCTGCCAGAAGCGCAGCGTTTGAGAGAAAGCTTGTAGCGGCTAAAACAGATCAGCCGGGTCAGATTCAATCAATGTTGACTTCCTCTAATACCTCACTTTTAGGAAAGCGATAAATGGGTAAATTAACTCCAAAGCAGTTAGCAGAGAAACCTGGAAAATTAAAAGGATTAAGAGGCACCTGGGAAACGCACTGGAGGTCTATTGCAGTTTACTTTCTTCCTCTCCGTAGGGAAATCAATGAAGAGCCAGCTAAGGGAAATAAGAGAAATCTTCAGCTGCTTGATAACACAGGTATTCAGGCGCTTGAACTATTATCGGCTGGCCTGCAGTCAATGCTTACTAACCCTAATCTTATGTGGTTTGATCTTACTACTGGAGATGAGAAGCTCGATGATCAGGATGGTATCAGGCAGTGGCTTCAGGCGGAGACGCTAAACGTACATAACGTTTTGAACAACTCTAATTTCAACACAGAAGTTCATCAGATGTACATGGATCTTGGTGCATTTGGAACGGCTGCTATGCTTATAGAAGAGGATGACGAATCGGTTATTCGTTTCTCAACCAAGCACATTAAAGATATTTACATTGAAGAAAATAACTTAGGTTATATTGATCGAGTTTACAGAGAATTCAAATGGACGGCTCAAAACTTGGTTGCAGAGTTTGGCGAAGAAGTCATGCCTCGATCTGTAATGGAGTGTTACAAGAAGAACGACACTAAAGAGTTTTATGTTGTTCATGGTGTTTACCCTAAAGATAGTAACGATGGCCCCGCTGATGAGCTGTTGCCGTTCGTTTCTCAGTATGTGTTAAAGGAAGAAAAGGTTGTATTGCGTGAGGGCGGCTTCCGTGAGTTCCCTTATGTGATTCCACGATGGACGAAGGCTTCTAACGAGGTTTATGGTCGTAGTCCTGCGATGAACGCTCTTCCTGATATGAAGACGTTAAACAAGATGACAGAGACGATGATGATTGCAGCTCAGAAGGTAGCAGATCCTCCACTTCAGGTGCCTGATGATGGAGTTGTTCATCCTGTGATTACTCGTCCTGGTGGTTTAACTCATGTCAGGCCTGGTAGTGAACCTATTAGGCCTTTGTTTAATCAGATCCCGGTTGACTTTGGTTTTCAGGCTATTGAGGACAGAAGGCAGCGGGTGAGACAGAGTTTCTTTGTGGATCAGTTGCAGCTGCAGCAGGGACCTCAGATGACAGCTACTGAGGTATTGCAGAGAACAGAAGAGAAGAACAGGTTGCTTGGCCCGGTATTGGGTCGGATGCAGAGTGAGTTTTTGCGGCCTCTTATTGATCGTGTGTTTAGCATCATGCTCAAGCAGGGTATGATTAGTGATCCTCCATCAGAGCTAGAGGGAAGGGATTTGGATGTTAAGTATTCATCTATGATAGCTCGTGCGCAGAGGATTAGCGAGTCTCAGAACATTTTAAGGACATTTGAAGCGGCTGCTCCGTTTATTCAGCTTGATCCTAATGTTCGAGATATGTTTAACGGCGATGAGATTGTACGTGTGTTGGCCAGAAGCTTGAATTTCCCTCAGAGGGGATTGAGAAACGACGAGCAGATAGCCGAGATTAGAGAGGCTCGGGCCGAGGCTCAACAGCAGATGCAGCAGCAGGAAGAGGCCAATCAAGAGGCGGATAGGATCTCTAAAGTGGGTCCAGCGGTTGCAGCAGCCAATCAGGCGGGGTAGAACTAGATTCTAGGTTGTACTTAGTCCGTGAACCTAGGGGGCGAGGGGGTCTTACCTAATCTACCCAAGCCCCCACCTATAAAGTTTTATGAAGAAAAACGACATAGATAAGATCATTAAATACAGGGCGCTTTTTAATACTCCAGATGGACAAGAGGTTTTAGATGACATGATGAGGGTTCATCATGTGTTGAGTCCGACTCTTAGTAAGAGGCCTAATGGAATAGAAATGGCATATAGGGAGGGAGAGCGCAGTGTTATACTTCGTATTCTTTATTTGCTTAATAGCGATCCTAATGATCTCAGAGCCCGAATCGAGAGGGTAGAAAAGGAGCAGCGAGATGGATCAGTCGTCGACGACTACTAATGAATTAGAGGAAGCAGTGGTTCATGATTTAAGGCAGCTTCTTGTTATAAGGCGCCAGATGAAGGAGCTTGATGAGGGCGTGTTATCTAAGATGAAGTATTTAAAAGAAGAAGAGCAGGCAGTTCGTATGCAGGATTATCAGAGATTGAATGCAGCGATTAACTGTTGTTTTCATCAATTAGGCAAGATTTATTTTGATAAGAGGGGAATGGAGTAAGACTATGAGCGAAGAGCAAGTGCAAGAACAGGGTTCAGTATTGGGTGGTACACAGGCGCCGGAGGCTTCTCAGGAACCGTCTAATAATGAGAGTTGGTATTCTTCTCTACCTGATGAGCTTAAATCTAACCCGGATATTATTAAATTTAAGAGCCCTGCTGATTTGGCGAAAAGTTATGTTCACGCAAGACGAGCGATTAGTAGTGATAAGGTATCCCTGCCTGGCGAGAACGCTACTGATGATGACTGGAAGCAGGTTTATAAGAAGCTGGGTCTTCCTGAGCAGTTAGATGAGTATAAGGTTGAAACGCCTGATGGATTAGATGAGGGCGTGATTGGTCAGCTTCGTGAGCAGGCTCATAAGGCTGGGGTATTACCCAAGCAGTTTCAACAGCTTGTGAATGCATTTTCAGAGATTAATTCTGGAGTTATGGAAGAATATCAGAAGCAGGCGATGCAAAAGATGGAAGAGGCTCAAGCGGAGTTAAAGCGTGAGTGGGGGCCTGCGTATGATAAGCAGGTTAAGCTTGCACAAGCTGCAGCGCGTGAATTCGGTGGAGAAGAGGCCTTTAATGAGTTGAATCAGGCGGGGCTTGGCAATTCTCCGGCAATTTTGAAGATGTTGGCAAAGGCGGGATCTTTGATTGGTGAGGATAAGGTTTCAGGGGAGGGTAATAATTCTCTTGAGGTCACTCGCGAAGAGGCTCAAAACGAGATTGCTCAGATCATGAATAATCCTGAGAGACCTTATTGGAAGGGGCCAGCGCATCCTGGGTATGAAAAGGATAAGTCAAGACTTTTGTACTTGCAGGGTATTGTAACTGGCGAACAAGAGTAATATACTATTTGTCAAGAGTTAAATTAGGTAGGGATAACCTTAGTTGGCCCCTATATTAAGCTACGGATAACCATTGCGGCCCGAAAGAAGCAGCTTAATGCCTGATGAGGATTCACATTCGGGCCTTCTTATAGAAGACAACCCACGCAATTAAAAATTTACATCTTTAAGGAGGGGAACTTCTATGAGTTCACAAATTACTACCGCATTTGTGAAGCAGTATAAGGATTTACTGTTTCATCTATCGCAACAAAAAGGATCACGTCTTCGTGGCGCCGTACGCAATGAAATGCAAAAAGGCAGCGAGGCATTTTATGAAAGACTAGGGAAAGTCACAGCTGTTGAGAAGACTTCTCGTCACTCTGACACTCCACTAATCGACACTCCACATTCTCGTAGACGAGTTACTTTGACCGACTACGAATATGCGGATTTGATCGACGATCAAGACAAGATTCGTACTTTGATCGACCCTGAAAGCCCATACTTGCAAGCACAAGTATTCGCTATGGGTCGTGCAATGGACGAGAAGATCATCAACCAAGCTTTGGGCAATGCTTACAGCGGAGTTGACGGATCTACTGCTGTAGGTCTTGGTGACTCTCAGCGTTTGACAGCTGTTAACGATGCAGGCAACGCTGGTGCCAACATGAACGTTGAAGTTCTTCGTCGCGCTAAAGAGATTTTGGATGCAAACGACGTTGATGAGATGATTCCTCGATATTGTGCAATCAACGCTTCTGCTCTTCAAAGCCTATTGGCTGAGACAGAAGTTACTAGCTCTGATTACAACGTTGTTAAGGCGCTTGTTCAGGGACAGGTTGACACTTTCCTCGGGTTCAAGTTCATTCGACTAGAGTTGCTTCCTGCAACTAGCTTGACTTCAAGCTTTAGTTATACAGACGGTTCGGTTGGATCAGGTTCTGGAACACTTGATAGCACTTACAAGTCAATGATTGCATGGGCACAAGACGGCCTATTGCTTTCTATTGGTAAGGACATTGAGACCAAGATCAGCGAGCGAGCTGACAAGTCTTACGCTAATCAGGTTTATTCTAGAATGAGCATCGGAGCTACTCGTTTGGAAGAAGAAAAGGTTGTAGAAATTTTCTGCAAGCAATCATAAGGAGATAGACGAAGATGGCAACATTATACGGAGTAAACGCAGATAAAGCATTAGTTGACGTTCCTTCAGCCAAGGCTGGAGTTGGTGAGCAAGGCGGCCGAGTTCGATGTATTTATGATACATACGAGCTTACTGCTGACATGAGTGCAGCCGATGTCATTCTTATGGGTGGACTCATCCCTAAGGGTGCGCGAGTTCTTAACGTTCATTTGTTCTTTGACGCTTTGGGCGCAGGAACATTGGATGTTGGTTGGCAGGCGTCTGCTGAATTGTCTGGCGGATCAGCTGTTGAAGCTGCATCTGCTGATGGTTTTATTGATGGCGCTGCAGTGACCAACCAAGGTCACGAGTCCATGCAAGAAGATCATTTTGCAGAAGCTGGAATGTTCAAGAAGTTCGACGCTGCTGTACAGCCAGCGGTGACTGTAGCTACCGACACTTCTGCTACTAGCGGAACAATCGGCTTGTACATTCAGTACGTACTAGATTAATTTAGGAGGGAATGATTCTTGGCGATCTCAAAGGTAACTATATGCAACTCTGCTTTAGCGAAATTGGGAGCGTCAAGGATCAGCTCTCTTACAGAAGCCAACAAAAACGCCCGGCTTTGTAAGGAGCTTTACCCGAGGCTTGCTCAGGCTCTACTTAGGGCGCATCCTTGGAACTTTGCAATTGATCGAGTTCAGGTGGCAAAAGACGCAACGGCCCCAGAGTATGGGTATTCATCACGATTCGCAATTCCTGAAGATTGTCTTAGGATTTTAAATGTAGATGCTGAATACCATGATGAGAGCAATGGCGGAACATTCTTTGCATGGAAGCGAGAGGGTGATTACATTCTTGCTAATTCAAGCACACTAGAAATACGTTATATAAAGGATATTAGTGAATATCCTGATGATTTTGATGCAAACTTTGTAGAGGCTTTGGCTTACTACTTAGCATCTGATTTAGCTTATCCAATCACTGGTTCTAGGACGTTAAGTGTAGATATGTATAACAAGTATAAAGAGCAGCTATCGCTTGCTCGCAGCTACGATGGACAGGAGGGAAGCTCTGATCGCATCGGTGCTACAAGCTGGCTAGATGCGAGGTATCAGGAGTAGTGTCCCGCTTTAGTTACATTGTTAATGATTTCACAGGTGGTGAGATCAGCCCTAAGTGGCGTGGAAGAACCAATCTAGACTCCTACCGCAATAGTTGCGATATTATTATCAACGGTATTCCAACAAGAGATGGTGGCGTTATGAGGCGTGGTGGAACTGAGTTCATTCAGTTTGAAGACACGTTTGCTGATGACAATTCTAGTTCAAACGCATGGAATAATGCTGCAACATCTGTGGGCAACAGGGATGATTTAGCGTCTGGCAAAGGGTTTAGGATGATCCCCTTTGTTTTCTCTAAGGATGAGGCTTATGTAATTGTTCTTGGAGTTAAGGGGACTGCGACGTCTAATAATTATCCATGTAAGATCATAAACGTATCCGACACTAGTCAGTATGTAAGTTTAGACAATGGAACACCTGCAGGTATTGATACGCTTATTATTGGGGGGCCGCCTACCGGCAGCCCGCCTGTAAAATCTCCTTTAGGGATAGATGAGAGTAAAAAATGGGGTCTTTTTACTGGTGTTGAGAATAGAGAAGAGCTAGCTGAGATTCAGTATACACAGGTAAACGATTTGTTGTTTATCTGTCATCCTAACTACCCTCCGGCTATTTTTGGTAGAACGGCTGAAAACAGTTTTAGAAGATTCTTCTTACCGGAGCTTGTAGGAACCGATGTTACTAACTCAACAAGTGGTAGTTCTCCTGTGTCTGTTGAGATAGCGCTTGGTTTTCCTTTTAGGGATATTGTTACAAGTGGGGCTACGATGACCCTTAACACCGCAACACGTGGCGAGGGGAGGACTCTTACAGCTAGCAGCACTGATGGTTGGGGTGGTTTCACATCTGATCATGTGGGCGCTTACTTTCTTATGACGGTTAGTGGCAAGACAGGTCTTGTGGTTGTAACGGCAGTAGGCAGTACGACAAGCGCTACGGTTAACGTTCTTCTAGATGTAGGAGGAACAAGTGCTACAACAAACTGGCGAGAGTGCGCTTGGAGTAACGCAAGAGGCTGGCCAAGAACAGTGGTAGCTCATCAGAATAGGATTGGTTTTGGTGGAAACGCTGCTCAGCCTAACACTATATGGTGGTCACAGACTGCTGACTTTTCGGAGTTTAATGGATCAAAAGCGATCAATGATTTAGGGGCAACTGGGTGGACTAATACTTCCTCTACGGCTGTATCTTCTGATCCTTTCAATGCAACTATTCTCTCTGGGCAGGCTGATAACATTAATTGGATAGTGTCTGATAAGAATTTAACTATAGGAACAGAGGGTAGGGAGTATATAGCAGACTTTGTTATAGGGACCTCTTCTACCACTCTTAGTGTTCAGCCTCAGACAAGTTTTGGATCTGCTTTTGTTCAGGCAAAAAAGGTTAGTAACGCCATTACATTTATTGATAGAAGTAATATCTCAACTAGAGAATTCGTGTTTAATTTTAACGAAGACAATTTCAGGTCTGAAGATATATCCTTTAAAGCTAAGCATCTTCCAGTTCACAGTGAGAGTCTTGAGGTATGGACGGAGCTATCATCTGCTTTAAGGAATAAACCAAAGATAGTAGAGTTTCAGATACAGAATACTCCATATGCACAGATACTGTGGTTTAAAGATCGCAACGGCTACCCGTTTATTTGTTCTCGTGATCGTGAGCTAGGGATTAACGGTTGGGCAAGAATGGACTTTAGCCATGATGTGAGTTTTTCATCTATTAATAAATCTAAGGCTTCACCAATTGAGACAATGTGTTCTATTCCGTCGGCAAATGGAACAGGTGATGATTTATTTATAATGACTAAAAGGACTTTAAATAGCTCAACTGTGTTTACAGTAGAGCGGTTGATAGGCACTGAGAGTTTTCATGATTCTAGATATCCTGCACCTGAAGGGTCGTTGTCTAGCCTTGACGACCCGATAGATTATCTGGGTCTTCATATGGACATGATGTTCTCTGATACTAGTGGTTCTGACACGTTAACTCTATCTACTAATCTTGAGGGTGAGACAGTACATGCTTGGAGAAGTGGCGTTTATCAGGGGGAGTTTACTGTAAGTGCAGCAGGTGAGATCACATTAGATTCTTCAGGCTTTTCTGGGGAGTTAGCTGTTGCTGGATTAAAGCACAACTTTATGGTTCAGCCAGTAGTTGTTGAGGCCGGCTCTGTGTATGGTAATGCTCAGGGCACGATTAAGTATGTAGAAGAGATTGTGGCCAAGCTTTATCAGACTCTTGGATTAAGAGTTGGTTATGTACGCGGGCCAGAGCCTATCTATATATCGACAGGTGGTGGCACACCTGATGATGCTAAAGTAGATTTTGATTACTCTGATGTGACACTTGATTATCTTCTGTTTAACTGGAATGAGCTGCCTATAAATCTAGAAACTCCTTTCTTTAATGGTAATAAGAAGATTGAGTTTGATGGCGACTACGATGATGATGGAAGAGTGGTTTTCTTTAATGATAGTGTTTATCCAACTTACATAGCAGCATTAATTTTTAAGGGGTCTACTTATGACCGTTAAGTTTAGAGAATTCAGACCTCTAGACGCTGATGAATTCAGTCCGTTCGACTTCTTTGATGACGGCGCTAAGCAGAGAACTATTATGTCAAGTCAGTATGGTAGTGACGTGTTTACTATCTATGATGAAGAGGGTGTTATGGGGGTTGTTGGCTGCACTCCAATTTGGGAGGGTGTTGCTAATATGTGGACGCTTCTTGGTGAGGGGATTTACAGAGAGCCTAAGGCTTTTAGTTTGCTTACTGGTAAGCTTATAGAAGAGATGTTCAACAAGTACGGGTTAAGAAGAGCCGATGCACATGTTAAAATGGGGCATGATAAAGGGGTTGAGTGGATAGAGCGGTTTGGTTTTGTTCGAGAAGGTATTATGAGGCGATACTTACCTGATGGCAGTGATGCTTATTTATATGCGAGGTATTTGTAATGGGAGCAGCGGCAGCACCAATAGCTATAGGGGCATCAATTGTAGGCACTGGATTTAAGTTATATGGGCAGAAGAAGGCTGAGGCTGCTCAGAAAGCAGCGCTTGAGCGAGAGAAGCAGGCAATTCAGGAAGAAGTAGCTTTTATTAAACGTTCTGAGCAGGAGCAGCTTGAGATCTTTGATGAGCAGACGGCTGAGCTGTTTGGCAATCAGGTATCAGCTTTTGCGGCTAATGGAGTAGATTTTAGCGGATCAGCTCTTGCTACAGCTATTGATGATCAGATGAAGGCAGAAGATCAGAGGGGCTTCATGAAGGAGCAGTTTAGATACAACAGGCGTCGGGCAGAGTTGGGTATAGAGGCAAGAAACATGCAGATAGCATCCATTAATAAAATGAGTGGGTTTAATACTATGACAACAATACTTGGCGGAATAGGTGGGGCAGCGGGTAGGATGAATTTTACTGGTGGTGCTCAGGCTTCGTCTATTGGAGATGTTAGTGGTGGTAGTGCTAGCCAACCCTTTTCTGGTGGGCCTGATGTTGGGAGTATAGCGTAATGCCAAAGATACCATCGTTTAATAGGAGCCCCAGTCTTTCTCCAAGAACTGGCACGCAATCTTTTACTCAAGGTGCAACAGCTGAAGGAGAAGCTGTAGCAAGGTTTGGTGAGCAGTTCTCAAGAGTTGTTGGCGGAGTGGCTGATAAGATTGATAAAGCCAATGATGCAGTTAATGAGGCTGAGCTTAGAACTGAGTTTAGATCGCGCCTAAATCAGGCGTCGAAAGAGATATCTCTTCAAAAGGATGAAGATGCAGCCGATGGATCTGATGTTGTGGCGAGGGCAAGCCAAGCTTTCACATCAATCCAGGATGATATTTTATCAAAAGCTAGATCTTCTAGGGTAAAAGAAAGTCTTATTTTACAGGGGCAGAGACTAGCTTCTAGTTTTGAGTCAGCCTCTATGGATATTGCTCAAAAGAGATACCAGACCCATTTGCTTGAGGGGCAAGAGAAGTATTCAAACGAGTTGTCTAAAAGAGTGATTGAGGACCCCACCAGTATTAAAGAGGTGATGGAAGAGTATGACGAATTCTTGAGCCCTCAAGAAGATGATGTTTTAGGTGTTGAGCTTAAAAAGAAATCTCGTAGGGCGCATGTTGCTAACATTCAGAGGGCATTTGAAGCAGCTCATTTTGCAAACAATGGAGAGACGGCAAATGAGTATAAAGATGCTTTAATGGGCAAGTCTAAGGACGAGGCGGCCAATGAGTTGTTTAAAGATATGAACGCTGCTCAAAGACAGTCTGCCTTAAATAGGGTTGATTCTAAGATTAAGCAAAGAGCTAGAATAAACATGAGTAACACAAATCTCATGTTAGATGATTATGTTTCAGAGATTATCAGAACTGGTAATGCAGATGTTAATAAATTTCAGAGCCTACTACCAAAGCCTGGAGAGCTTGATGGCCTCAGGCCAGAAATAAGGAAGAGACATGTTGATAACATTAAGGGGTGGGCAGAGGCTGCTAAAAACTTTTCTGATAGCAGAAGTAAGAGTCTTCAAGAGCTGCGTGCTATGTCGGCTAATCCGTTTTCTAATTTAATAACTGTTAGTGAATACAATAGTGCTCAAAGATCAGATATAGCTGGGAAGCTAAAAAAGATTATTGACTCAAGAATAGAGAAAATAGAAGAAGATGTTGTTGGAGTTATTCATTCTGACAACCCAACGCTTCTAGGTAATAGAAATTTAGAAAACCCAGATGAGATGAAAAAGTATCTCCAAGATCTTAGGGCTCACAAGGAGGCTATGGGAGTTGAAAACTCTAGTGTGATCTCCCATTCTGAAGCAATGGGAATAGGCGCGGAGCTAAACGAAATAAAGGGCATGGAGAACAAGGGTCTTTATATGGATAACCTCGTTAAGGCGTATGGTGAAGATAGTAGTTATTTACTTGAGGATCTTAAAAAACGTAACGTTGTGTCTGGCCAGATGCTCTCATATGTTTATATGGGAAGAGACAATATATCCAAGCAGAAAATCATAAGAAACGAAGAGCTATTTAAAAGAGGCGATCTGACAGAGCAGAATTTGAAGGATAAAGGAAAAGATGTTGCCTCTATAGAAAAGTCTCTAACTATGGAGCTAGATTCTAAATGGGACATGCTCCAGGGCAACTCTGGTCTAGCTCCTTTGTTTGATCAAATAAAAGAGTCTGTTCGTAGGGAGGCGTACCACCAAGTTCTTTTTGAGGGTAAATCAGAGTCAAAGGCTGTTGCTAACGCAGTGGAAGCAATGATGGGCTCTGATAAGTTTATCATTGAAGAGATGGGGGCGTCTAAGATTTTTGCTCCTAAGCCTGCTAACTACAATAAAGAGAGGGTGGAGGAGTTTTTCGATTTAGCTGAAGATGAAGATTTTATCATGAAGATGAAGCTAGATTACGATAATAAAGACTTTGAGTCATATGAACAGTTTGTAGAGCAAAATATTGATAACTTGTTTTTTCAGACTGATCCAAAGGACACTAACTATGTTCAAATGTTTATTAGAACACCTAGCGGTGGAATTAATAGGGTCACTCGTGGTGGCAATCAGGTAAGAATATCTATTGAAGATATTTCAAAGGGCGCCGACGAATTCGCTGGAGATATTGATGAAGAGGTTAGGCCATGGTTGTCGGCTATTATTTCTAGCAGATCTAATAACAGATTCCAGAATACTTTCTCTAATAGAATAAATATGTTTACTGGTGAGGAGCGCAAGAGATAAATGTCGGCACCATTTAAAGGGCAGGACTTAGCAGTTGTTGGGGGGACAAGTGCTGATGTTTATAGAGAAAGAGGAACTCTAGAAACTTTAAGTAATACCATATCTTTAAGTGCAAAAGATATGGAGACTGCCTCTCTAATGAGGCTGATGAATTTATCAACTCTCGATCCTGATGGAGAGCGACTTCCTCCTGAGCAACTTAGAGATAAGTTCCCAGAGCATAGAGATTTATTCAACTATGAGATGAGTGAGATTCAGGCTCAAGAGGTTATTAAAGAGGCAAACTCTAGACGGAATTTGGAGATGGAAATTGCCAAAGGTCCTCAAGGCGTTGTTCAGACTGGGCTTAATTTTGCAGCTAGCATGATACCTCATGCACTCGATCCTATTGGGTGGGGCGTGGGAATGGCAACTGGTGGTATTCTTAAAGCTAGTAGTTTTGGTGCTAAAATGTATAAGGCTATATCGGCAATGAAAGAAGCTGGTAAAGTAAGGAAGGCTGCAGCGGCTGGCCTTAGTTTACAGATGGCAGAAAACGCTGTTGGCAACTTACTTGTTGAACCAATTCCTATGACCGTAGCTAATCTTGAGGGGCGCGAATATGGAGCGGCAGAGGCTTTTACTAATGCCGTTGGCGGGGCAATTCTTGGTACAGCAGTAATTAGAGGAATAGGCGGCGGAGTTAAATTTGCATGGAATAAGATTAACCCACAAGCTGGTAAGGTGGGTAGTAAGAGTCCAGCGGCAGTTGGATTAACTCTTGATATGGTAACTAATCAGCTTAAGGCAGGGCGAAGGCCAGATGTCTCTAGGGTTATAAGAGACATGGTTCAAGAGACGGCGCCATCTAGAGAGTTTAAGCGAATTAATCCAGCAGATGTAGCTTCTGGTAAAGTTTATGCACCTAAGAACAAAAGGTCTAAACCGGCGCTTGGAAATGCTAGAGCCATTGGTGATAACTACGGAGACAATGCTATCTATCTTAGTTTTGACGAGGGGTCTGCCAACGGAGCGGCGGCCTCTAAGTATTCAGATAGACTTGGGGCTGTAGAAGAATTTGAGATCTCTGAGAAGATGAACCTTCTTGATTTAGATGAGCCGGCCCCATCTAACTTTAGATCTATAGCTGAAGAGTTTTCTCCAACTGTTGCAGCACGTGGAGCAGACGCCACTGTTAGCAGCAGACAGTTATTAGAAGATGTTAAGACAGATATTCGAGAAGGTAAGTTGGAGCCTGAGGCTCTTGATCAACTCAACGCCCGCATGGCCGAAGAAGGTTATGATGGTTACTACCATGATAATAGAGTTGAGCTTGGCGAAGAAGGCAATCGAAACAACGTTATGGTGTTGTTTAATGATTCTAAGCTTAAGAGCAATGGTGTGAGGGCTGGAGATAGATCTAGGTTAAAGCTTCCAACGCAAGAAGAGCTTGTTGAGATGAATAGGGCTGAGTCCACAAGAGATGATAGTCCTTTTGAGTTAAGACAAGAAGATCTTGATCCGACATCTAGGCAGATTGTTGAGAGAGAGTTTGAGCCAGATGATGTCGAGACAAAGGTTGATAAGGATTATGAGGATCTTCTTGCACGCGCAGAGGAAGAGCATAGGGCAGGGATATTAACTGATGAACAATTGAAGGCTGTTAGGGACAGCAATGTTAACCCGACTCAACTAATGGATATAATGAAGGCTGGAACGGATTGCCTTATTAATGGAGCGCTGAACGTATGAGCTTTAAAGAAAATTGTTCTAAGCTTTTAAAGCAAGCTAAGAATGTTCCCAAGGTATTTAAAGATATTACCTCTGATTTTCTAGATGACTTAGAGGTCGTGTATAGAGAGGCTGGCACGGTTGAGGGCTTTAGAGCTAGGGCTCAGCAGCTGCAGGCTGATAAGATTCTTGAGATTAAGTCTCTTCGCAACGAGGCGATTGGTGCTGTGTTTAGGGCTGAGAGAAACAGAAACGTATTATCAAAAGGGATTGAGCAGAGGGTTCAGGCTCGTGTTGGTAATACAACAGATGCTGCTAAGATTCGAGACATAACTAAAGAGGCGGCACGCGAGGCCCTTAAGGCTACAATCTCTGATACCACTGATGTGACCTTTGGCGGAAAGTATTCCTTTGAAGTTCGTAAGAAATCATTCTTAAGCTCTATGATCAGCGTCGTGAAGAAGCTTGATAGGATTGAGACCAATGAGTCTAAGATGATTTTCTTTAAGAAAAGCGCGCGTGATATTTTTGAAGATGGAACTAAAGACAAGCAGATTTTCATGGAGATGTTTGAGCTGTCTCAGGGTAGGTCAGGCGGTATTAGCAATGACCCGCTGGCTTTAAAGATTGCCAAGGTTTTACATGAAGATTTTAACCCGACAGAGCTTAAGATCAAACAGCAGGCAGGCATTTCTGTAGGTAAGAACAAGCTTTATATTACTGGTCTAGATTATTCTAAGGACATAATAAAGAACTTGGGCAAGACGCGGTCGGAGTCTAAAGAAATATTTGTCAATATAATGAAGGATAACATTGATCTTGAGGAGAGCTTTACTACATCTAGGTCAATAGATAACTCTTTAAGATATATGTTTGATGCCATATTAGACGGCAGAAACTTTGATATGTTTGATGAGCTTGATCCAGCTGTTAAAGAAACTTTTAACCCTGCAGTGGTTAATAAGGGGAGGTTGTCTAATAGGTTTAATAAGCCAAGAAAGATTGTGTTTAAAGACGGCGAGTCTATGTATAAGATCTTTGACAAGATGACCGAGGGTAATCTTGCTAAGAACGTTTACAGTAGGATGATGAGAACGGCTAAGTCTGCTGCGATGATTGATACTTTTGGTCCCAACCCAGAGCTTGGGTATGCTAACTTAAAGAAGTTCTTAGCAAAGCAGTATGATCTTGATGAATCTGATTTAACAGGTGGTGTACTTGATAGGGCTGATGATATTTTTGAGACAGCTCGTGGAATCCTTCCTGAAGAGGGTTTTGCCAGTAAGTCCACCAATGGGTTTATTGCGTGGCAGGTTTTCAAGAGGCTAGGTGTCGCAGTTATATCAGCTGCGAACGACTACCCCATGGCCATTGCAACTATTAGAAGTCGTACAGGTATGGGCTATGTAGAAGCGATGAGCAGTTTGTTTGAGGAGTTTAAAACAACTTTTAAGAGCAAGGCTCAGCAACGAGAGTATGCTGACTACTTAGAGATCTTGATGGAAAACGAGATGGGTCATATGTATAACATGTTTGCCGATGCAGCGGGAGGAAGCCCTAACAGGATAATTAAGTATGCAGACTGGGTTTTATCTGCTACAGGTTTTCACAGGCAGATCTTTTCAGCCAGGCATTCGGTTGCAGCCGTAGCGTCTAGGTTTACGGCTAAGGCTGCTCGCGAGGGGTTTGAGAATGTTGATCCTAATCTTAGGCTTCATCTTGAGGGTTATGGATTTAACTCAAAAACTATTAATTTATTAAAAGCTGGCATTGAAAAAATTCAAGGTCCTAACTCTGTTAAAGAGATGGTTACTCCTAGAGCTATAAGAAATGGGCTAAAGCAGCTTGGAGACCTTAAGGGGTTTAAAGAAGAGTTTGGATTTAAAGGGACTGATGACAAGTTTATAGAAGAGGTTGTCAGTAGATATAAGTCTTTTCTTGGAGACGTTGCTGAGATTGGCTCTCCTAACACTACTATAAGAGATAGAGCTGCAATGAAGTTTGGCGTTAAGTCAGATTCTCAGATGTTAAACGCAGTGAGGGTTATGACACTATTTAAGTCATTCCCTTTTGCCATGAGCCGTAAGGTATCTCATATTGCTAAAGGGAATCCAGCTTCAATGAATAAGACTTTTGCGCAGGCTATAGGACCCAATGGTGGTGGTTTTAAATCTTTAGCAGAGCTTACTGCTGGCATGACCGGAATGGCTATTCTTACACAGCTGGCAAAGGATGCTCTACGTGGAGAGACGATTGATGTAGAGAAGATGTCTGAGGACCCAATGCTTGGGGCCAAGTTTATTGGAGGGGCTCTACTTAATAGTGGTGTGTTTGGTTTATATGGAGCTGGCATGAGCGCTATATTAAGGGATGGCGTGAAAGAGGGTGGTGTTAAGTTTGTTGGTGGACCTGCTGTTTCAGAGCTTCAAGATATTGATAGGTACTTGTCAAAGGTGGGAAGAGAACTTGGCGCTGCCGCAGAGGGGGAGCAGGGCTTTGGAGAGGCTGCGACTAAGTCGTTTTCTAAGACTCTAGATTTAGGCTTTAGGCAGATACCTAATGTATGGTTTGGTGGATCGGCTTTAAAGAAAGAGCTTAACGCAATAAACCAAAGGAATCTCGATCCTGAGATGCATCAAAGAACGCAAACAAATTTTGAGAGATACCGCGAAGAAGGCGGAAGAACTAGTATATTAGAATTACTTGGGGATTAGATTATGGCATTGACAGACACAGACGTTAAACAGGTTTTTACAGGGGATGGCAGCACAACAACTTTTGCTATTCCATTCTCCTTTGATTCATCAGATACCTCAACAGTTAAGGTTTATCTGGTAGACACCACTGCTGATCCAGTTACTGAGACTCTACAGACTGAAGGCGGCGGCAACGATTATACTATTAGTGGAACAAATGTTGTCATGAACACTGCTCCGACAAGTGACGAGAAGCTTGTTATTATCAGAGTCACTCCTATTACTCAGGTGTTTGACAACGGATCTACTGAGAGTCTTGATGTTGATGGTCTTGAAGAAGAGATGGATAAGATCGTTGAGCAGGTTCAAGAGCTTGACGAGCGTATTGATAGAGCTGTTCTGTTTAGACTCTCCACTGGGCAGAGCGCTAATGCTATTACAATGCCTGAGCCCACGGCTGATGGTTTCTTAAAGTGGAATAGTGCAGCTGATGGATTAGAAAACTCTGATGCCATAACAGATCAGGATCTATTCACCACTGATGATGTGACTTTTAACTCAGTTACAATCAGTGGCTTGACTGCTAGTCGACCTGTTTTAACAAATGGCGCGAAGGCTTTGTCTAGTGGGCAGATCAATCTAGCTTCTAGTGATTACGTTACAGGCACTCTTGCTATCGGCAATGGTGGCACTGGACAGACGACAGCCACTGCAGCTTTCGATGCCCTAGGTCCGGGAACAACTAAGGGCGATATTATAGTTCATGATGGTACTAATCATATAAGATTACCTGTCGGCACTGATAACCAAGTTCTTGTAGCAGCTAGTGGTGAGGCTAGTGGCCTGCAGTGGCAGAGTTCGGCTAGTTCAACATTAACAACAAAGGGCGACATCTTCACCTATAGTACAGCGAACGCCCGATTACCTGTAGGAACCGATGGCCAGGTTCTTGTAGCTGATAGCGGTGAGACAACGGGTCTTGTATGGACTGATGCTACAGCCCTAGGTTCTGATCCTCTAACCACTAAGGGTGATTTGTTTACCTTTGATTCTGATGCCGCTAGATTAGCGGTGGGCACCAATGGACAGGTTCTTGTAGCTGATAGTGGTGAGGCAACAGGCTTGTTGTGGCAAGATGCTACAGCCTTAGGTTCTGATCCTCTAACCACTAAGGGTGATTTGTTCACCTTTGATTCTGATGCCGCTAGATTAGCGGTGGGCACCGACGGACAGTTCTTAGTGGCAGATAGTGGTGAGGCAACAGGTCTTGTATGGCAGACATTAAGTGTTGATCTAACCGCTGATGTAACTGGAGCGCTACCCATTGCTAACGGTGGAACAGGGCAAACTACACAGACGGCTGCCATGGATGCGCTCTCTCCCACAACCACTAAGGGTGACTTGCTTGTTGATGACGGCACTAATGTTGTCAGGGTAGCTGTGGGGACTAATGATCAGATCTTAGTGGCTGACAGCGGAGAAGCGGCAGGCGTTCGGTGGGCTGATAATACTGCCGGTGGTGGCGGTGGAGGCGGTGGAGGCTTCACATGGTTTAACGACGATGGTGACGCCCCACTAGATCAGGTTAAGTATAACAATAAGGTGTGGACTTTCTCAGATGGCTTGGCTCAGTATTTGTACACCACAGTAAAGGTTCCTCAGACCTATATCGCAGGGAACCAGATTAAGATGTTTATTACGCACTTTCATGAGGCGGCAAGTGCTACGCAGCTTCTTCAAGCGCAAGCGACATTGATTGAGCCAGGCGATGCTTTTGATGACACCACAGATCAGAGGACTACCACGAATACGGCGACAGCTGGTGGTGATAAGGTTACAATTCAGGCTGAGTTAGACCTTACTGATAGCAGTGGGCAGATTAACTCGGTGGCGGTAGCTGCAGGGGATCTAATTAAGGTTAGACTTAGTAGGGGAACAGACACATCAACAGCTGATGTACATTTTATTGAGAGTTCAACGGAGGTTACATTCTCATGATCAGAGCAATTCTATTAACACTTCTAAGTATCACAGCACTGGCGTTAACTGATGTTGAGCGAGCAGAGCTTATAGCTAAGAACCTTATGACTAACCCTGGTGGAGAGAGGGTCACTCAAGGCTGGGCTAATGTGGGTGGAACGTTTACTCACACAACAACCGCAGCACAAGTGGCAAGTGGCAATGCAGCACTTAACTTTGATGCTGATGCCTCTGGGGACGCTCTTGACTACACTCCTGTTGCGATTCCTCAGGGAGCCTATAAAAACGTGGGTGTAGCTAGATGTTACTTTAAAGGAGCATCAGCCATCACTCATAAGTTTCAGGTTCATGATGGTACTAACATCTTAGCTGAGGACGATGTTACAAGCTCTACTGATAAGTTCACAGCTACTTCGCTGTATTTTAGCTTCCCAAATTCGGGCAGCGTTGGGTTATCTATTGTAGCCCAAGCCGATGAGGCGGCCACATATATTGATGATTGTTACATCGGGTTAGCCAGTGGCGCTGGCATGAGTGAAGTCAGCCAGGCTGAGCTTTACACTTATGCAACACAGGCTTTCACATCAGCGTCATGCTCTTACTCAGGTGGCTCAGATACATTAGCCTCGTTTGGGGCTGACACAGATTGCGCCGGATTTAGCGCAGACATTGGGAAGGGTGAAGCTCCGGCAACAAAAATATTAGGTTGGAAATATGCAACCCTACCTCCAGGTAGATACAAAGTTACCTTTGCTTTCCCATCAAACCACGACACTAATGGTGGTAAGTGTGCCTTTAGAATCAACGATGGGACTGATTCAAAAGGAGCAACGAGTATTAGATATGCTGCTACAAGTGACTTTATTCCAACTGTAACAAGTGCTGTTTTTGAATATTCGACAGCTCAATCTGATTTAACTTTTGAACTTTTCTACTTGGAGCCAGATGCAGGGAACTGCCTTGTATCACTTGATGCTGCTTATAGAGAGGCTTCAATTATAGTTGAGAAACTTCCCACATCCTCGCAGACGGCGTTTAACTTTGATAACACCTCTGCTTTTTGGACAGGCTACCATGACACTGATTGTTCTTGGTCAACAACAAGCTCTACTTACACCGACTTATCGGACGATGCTAGTTGTACGTTCACAGAGCGGTTTAATAGAAATATGGGCACAGTGACCACGTTTGGAGCAAGTCAACCAGGTATCGTCTTTACCCCGCCACGAGCTGGAGTTTATGAAGTTTGCGCAAACGTGGCTCTGTATAATTCTACAAATGCAAACTTTGCAGCCATACAATTATTAGATGGTGACAATAATGAATTAGACGAGAAGCCTTATAATGGATCTAATAACAGGATTGTGTATCAAAAAACGTGTGGGTTTTTAACGGCAGACGGCGTAAGTTCACACACTGCTAAAATAAGGCTGTCTAATCTGACATCCGGGGGGACGGCGTACATTAATAGGACTGTCCAAGGTGACACAATTACCTGGACAATTAAATCGATGGAACAAAGCCACCCAGCGCCAGTGATCAATAACTCAGTGACCTCAAACGGCGATGGGCCTTTTAGGATTGAAAGTGCGTATATTGATAATGGAGCAGGAGCAGCGTGTAGCTCTAACCCTTGTACAGTTTCTCAAGAAACAGGGGATTGGCTAGGCGTTGCTGATCGAGATGGTACGGGTGACTATGGGTTGAACTTACAGCCTGGAATTTTCTCATCCGCCCCAAATTGCATAACCACCTCTACTCAAGCCAGGATTGTTACAATTGGATCTGCGGATACGTCATCAATAGAGCTACAAAGTTTTAATACTTCTGCGGGCGGTGCGGATGCAGCTTTCTATATCATGTGCATGGGGCCGCGATAATGTTTAACAACTTCCAAGAGGAGGGAAGATAAATGAAGAAACTATTAACCTTAACCCTATTACTATCAACAGTGGCTTTTGCTAAAGCGCCATATCAGCCCGAGGTTCACAAGCGCTTCTTGGAGATCGAGAAGTTTGTAACCAAGGATGTCGCAAGCTCTGGTGACGGTCGATATGCAGGCAAGTATTTTGCTGCTGAAATTGATTACACCGACATTGAGGCACAGTCTGATGTAGCTATTCAGATCAACGTTCCTGATAACGCTATCATCACCAACTGCTTTTATGACGTACACACCACGTTCACAAGCTCAAGTGATGCTGCCACAATCGGGTTTCAGATTGAATCTAGTGAAGATCTGTTTGCTCCAACCGCTATCTCTTCAGGGACCACTTGGGATGCTGCTGGACCTAAACAGATGATCCCAGACTGGGCGACAGTTGGAGATCAAATTAAACTAACCGCAGCTCGTGACATAGAGGTCTTAAGAGGTGGCGGAGAAGATCTAACTGCAGGAGCAATGACTGTATTCTGCAACTACTTCGTTGCAAAGTAAGGAGATAAGACGTGCAAAAAGGAATTAAAGAATCACAAGAAATGTTGGCAGCTATTCTAGAGGTAGCTGTAGTGCTTGGCCCCATCCTTCGAGATGGCTTTCAAGCAGGGCAAGATCTATCAGCTATCTTTGCTCAGCTTTCAGGAAATGAAGCATTGAAGGCTAAGATTGCAGCGGCTGTTGAGAAGGCTAATGAAGTGCCAGCTGAGCTTAAAGATCTTGACTTGAATGAGGGATTGCAGCTTCTTATCGTGGCTGTGCCTGAGATTCAGCGAGTGCTTGATGCTTGGAAAGAGGTTGAGGCTCCAGCGCCTGCAGTTAAAGCATGAGTTGGATAGCTCTTATACCTGCTATCATCAAGGCGATACCTGAGGTGATTAAACTCATCAACGCCTTGTTGAAAGTTAATAAAGAGAAAGAGGCGCAGCGAGAGCGAGATCGCGCCAGAGACGAGTGGGATGACTATGAGGACAGATACCGTGAGAAAAGCGACCCTGATTCTAAGTAGCCTACTAATCGCTGTTGCGTGCAGTTCTTTTTCTTATAAGTGGTGGGGGGCAGACATGTCAGATCTGTCCCCTGCTGAATTGGAAGAGATAAGACTTGTTGCAGGTAATCGCGGTGGGCGCAATACCTCAGGGAGAATGTGCTTTCACCTACCCGATCAACTACCCCGCTGTGTTGTTATGCGGGATGTAGAATTTAGAGACTTGATGCTTGAGTATGCTGAGATGAAAGAGCGTTTAAAGAATTGTGAGGAACCATGAAAAAACTAATAGCAATTTGTAGTGTATTTGTACTTGCTGGATGTGGCTGGTTTGGTGGAGAGCCTGATAAGCCAGTAGACCGAGGTGTTTGTTGGAAGATGCCAGAAGACTTTGACAAGCTACCAGAAGAGGCACCTAAGGACTGTAAAGCAGGTGACGTTGTTTGTGGTAACGATATGAAGTGCCATAGCTCATGCTCTAAGTGTCCAAAGAGCTAAGCGATGCATTGGCTATACCGCTTATTCTTCTGGTTTGAAGAGAAATACAGAAAGAGAAAAGACAAGAAATGAACAGAGAGTATTTATACACACTCAGATGGTATGTTAATAACAAAGCTAGCTGGGAGGCAGATTCTAAAGAAAAGGTTCTTGATCTTCTCTCAAAACTATTGGAAGAAAAGCCTGATGAGCCTGAGCTACCTGGCATTGATGATCCTAATGCTCTACATATAGGACTTATTGTAGGGCATGAGAAGCGAGCCCCAGGTGCTAGTTTTAACAATGAGGCATTCAAGCACGAGTATGACTACAACACTGCTGTTGCTGCTGCTGTCGCTACCATTGCTGAGCAAATGGGAGTTAAGACCTCAGTGGTTTTCAGAGATGGCATTGGCATCAGTGGAGCTTATCGCGAGATGCGCAAGATCGCTCCTGATTGCTGTATTGAATTGCATTTTAATGCTTACAACGGCAAGGTGACTGGCACTGAGACCCTTTGCACAACGGACGCTAATGACAAAGAGCTGGCTAATATGGTACAGAGTTTTGTCTGTGCTGCTTTTGGCAGAGAAGGGTTCTCTCGTGGAGTTAAGGTTTTGTCTCGTAGTTCTCGCGGTGGTGGTAATGTCTATTCTGGTTATGGCTTTGCTAACTGTTTAGTTGAGCCATTCTTTGGAGACAATGCCGGCGAGGCTAAGATGGCTGCAGGTAACATTGACAAGTATGCCAAGTCATTAGTTGAAGCGTGTCTTAACTGGGCAGCTAGTTAATAAAATTATCAGAGCGAAGAGCTTCCATCATGCCGAACTTGTCTTGGAAGTTCTCCCTAAATTCTTCACAGAAACTCTCAACAAACGTCAACTCATTGACGGATGGATTCATAATCTTATAGCTAACCATAAGTCCGCATAATGCTTCAGAGAATATCTCAAGCATAAGATCATCTCGCTCAGAGTCCTCAATATGATCAAGTTGCTCCCAGCAGTATTCAACAAGTAGGCCTGCAAACTCTTTTATATCCACCCCTTTATTGTTGCACGATTTTCCAAATCACGTAACAATAAACATGAGGGGATTCATCATTGGGAAAACATCGAGTTCTTGTAATTCCGGATCTGCACGCGCCATATCACCACCCAGACGCACTAGACTTTTTATCAGATGTAGCAAAAGAATACAGACCTGACAGGATAGTATGCTTAGGTGATGAAGTAGACTTTCACGCATTAAGTTTTCATGAACATGAAACTGATTTATATTCTGCTGGGCATGAATATGATGCAGCTTTGGATTTCTTAAAGAAGCTCTACAAACTATTTCCTAATGTTGATTGTTGTATATCGAATCATACAGCTAGGCCATATCGAGTGGCCAAGAAGGCTGGGTTGCCGTCGAGAATGGTTCTCGACTATTCACGCCTGTTAGAGGCGCCCAGGACATGGAGGTGGCATGATAGATTCGTCTTAGATAATGTGGTGTATGAGCACGGAGATCCTGGTAGTGGGAGAAACGCAGCTTATAAGGCTATGACAGAGAATAGAATGAGCACTGTGATTGGTCACGTTCATGGCTGGGCTGGAGTGCAGTATTCTAAGAGTCCGTTTAACCAGACATTCTGGATGAACTGTGGATGCCTGATCGACATTGAAAGTTTAGCATTTGCTTATGGTAATAAATATAGGAATAAGGCGACGCTCGGTTGTGGAATAGTTATTGAAGGGGTGAGCGCTTACTTTGTGAGAATGCCAACATGATAGAGGGGTTTGAAACTGGCCATGCCTAAAGCTTTAAAGATTCACCATGATCTTTTTGACAAGACTCGTGAAGAAAAGATCGTTTTCTGGGATCATTCTAACAATGATAGATATCCAATGAAGGCAACTATTTGGGGGTTGAACGTGCTTGAGACCGATCTATATGTAGTGATGTGTTGGTGGGACCCAGATATTGACGACGCGCACGAGAGGGAAGAGAACGCGGAATTTATAACCATTCTCAAGTCAGCTATAATAAATAGATACAAGCCAGAATGGAAGACTTATTAGACAGATACAAGCTTGGGATAAAGGAGACAGTGTGGTTTGTCTGCTGTGTTGTTGTCCCTCTTACCGTCTGGTTTATGGTGATTAAATCAGAGCTTGGCCAGGCTAACGCGAAGATTGTTATCGTAGAAGAAAACGAGCAAAAGCTTGCGCAAGAGATTGATATTCTTAAGACCAGGATGAATGATAAGCTTGAGGCTATCCATAAGGATGTTGGCGAGATTAAGGGTGAGTTGAAGCGTATTCGGCGGTAAGAAGCCTATAGGGATGATAAGGGTCCTTATAATACTGAGCGCATTCATGGGCAAAGCGAGGATAGCCACCCCATTTTTTAAACCAATAGGTTAAAATACCAGCAAGAAAAGATCTGTGGGCGCTCATTTTCACAGACTCCATTCGAAGCCTCATCATGCGCTTGTGCTTGCTCTTTGTAAACACTGATAGAACAAGCCAAAACCACTGCAGGGGGCTTATTCTACCCCATACAGCTAGATCAATAAGTGCAGTGTCTCGTGGTAGAAGCCATGTTTTAGGGTCGAGGACTCGTCTGGGCTCTAAGTTGTTATAGCTACGAAAGGGGCCTACGGAATGGATTTTGCCCCATTCCCAGATGCTATACAGGATGTCAGAAAAGCCAAAAAGCTGGCAGAGGATGACGATTCCGATCATGTTATCATGGGAGTTGTGCAGATTCCTATCGGCAGGCCTTCGATTAAAACACCAGGCTCCTTCAACCTTTAACATATCAAGGGTCTGCCAAGCCCTAGCTCTATGTATTGAAATATCGTAACCATTTAGCTTGAGCTGCAACAGCATTTCGGCTAGAAAGAGTACACCGTTTTCGTTCTGGACGGTCGCTGGGTAAGCTGGGTCGAATGAATCCCTTTTATCATCCACGCTCAGTTTACCCAGTCCGTCTGGAGCGATATAATCCTCGATATTCATTACTTCAGTTTAACAGTAAACACCTTTGTTGGCTTGCCACGATACGGCTCAAGATCAACTCCCTGTAACTCAGGGATTTTCTTATAGTTTACATTACCCTTGCGCTCAAACTGAGTGAGTTTCATGGTGCCACATTTGGCACGCGTACGATCTCCCATAGCCTCTCTAAGGGCTGCTTTAGTGAGCTTAAGCTTACTCTCAAGCTCATCAAGCTGTGTCTTAGTTTCTGTATATACACTACAAAGCTCTTTAAAATGAGCATCTTTACTCATATCTTCAAAGTCTAGATCTGTCAGCTCTGGAGGGTTTCTTGTCTGAACCCTCTCCCAGAAGTCAGTGGCAGCCTTTAATATCTCTTCTTGCCTTTTCTTATCTGCTTTCATGGGGACAATGAATAGGGTGCCATCTTCTGGTCGGTAGCTAGTGAAATAGCATTTATCAATTTGTGTAATATACATATTCCACTGGCATTGTGCTTGATAGTGTTCTGGAACAATCCCCTTAGCTGCATTCTCGTGGGCCTGTTTACCCATGCACTTAACTTCTGCAATCACAAGTGGATTGTGGCCATCAACCTCACAAGCCTTCCAGCCATCAATGGTGAACACAACGTTATTTTTAAACTGCAATCCAGTTTCGTCTTCTAATTTCTCAATGGCTACTGGCTCATTATCTGTGCCACGTTTCACGTGAAACTCTTCGCTAATATCTTTAGGCTCTACATCTCCCACCTTCTCAAGGTATAGCTGGTGTGGACTCTTGTGTGGAGACAACCCCATGATAATAGGAATATCAGATCCACCAATAAACTTAGTGCGATCACGTTTAGGTTTTTCATCTAAGAAACTCATATGTCTGTCCTTCTTTCTGTAGAGATAACCTCTACTGATTGCTACTATGACACGATCATCGAACCATGTCTAGCAAAATATTCAAGGTGCTTTATGGCTTCATCTAAGCTTCTGGCAACAAAAGCGATTCCGCCCTGGCTTTTGACCTTATCAATGAAAGCCTTCTGCTCAGCGCTGACTCTCCCCCTAGCGGTCTTAACCTCAATAGCTAAGAACTTATCATGCCACAGCCCTAAGATGTCGCTAGTTCCCTTTAGCGTGTATTTACCAGTCTTCCTATATCCTCCGATAGAGGCGTCATAGATACCCACTGTATTAACTTTAAAAGCAAAACCCCTTGGACGCAGATTAATCCAATCAAGAATAGTATTCTCAATGTTTTTCTCTAGCTCCTTATCTCTGTTGGCTAGTCTCTGCTTAGCTGTTGTCGCCTTCTTCTTAGAAGTTGTCTTCTTCTTCCGTGCTGCCATATTCCCCTAGAGCCTCCAGAATTTTATCTATAGCCCAGTCGACAGCCTCCTTGCAAGCCCTGTCCATATGTGCAGGTTTGTCATTATTAGCCTCAAAATGCTTCGCCCTCTGAGCATAGTAATCTGAGATGCTCTCAAGTCTCTTTAGCTTCTTACGCTCTGGATACGTTAAATTGCTCATCTCTTACAAACTCTACTATCTGTGGATACTTACCCCTGTGATCCACCTTTATTTTCTTAATCCTAGAGAGCATATGCTGCTGGATAATCTCTCTCTCATACTCTTCTGGGGTGACTGCTGATACGATCTCTCCTACAACCTGATGTACGTTCTGTGGAGCCCTTCTATCAACAAAAGAGTTATCTGATTTAATCACTACAAACTTATTAAACGTGCGTAAGTTAAGATAGTTCTTGGGTCTAAACGTAAATTTCAAACACATATTCCCACTTCTAGACTCATATACACTCACATTACTTCGCTCTGGATTAACCTCTATCCATTCGAACCTGGGCTTATCAGAGCTTAACACTGCCGCCACTCCACTCTTATCACTCAAGCCGCTCATGTAATCGCGCTCTACCTTAAACTTATGACCACAAGCATGACATTCCATCGTAGAGGATTTTAAATACTCTAAACAGCTAGGACAGAACTTCATTGGAATAGGCTTAACCTTAGTCCCGGATCCCTTCTCTCTAACAATAGGGTCATCAAGGGGTCCACAGTTGGCCACAACTTCACCGTAATCTAGAACAAGACAATCCTTCTTGCCTAATGAGGTCCTAAGAGCGCGGCCTACACACTGAATGTATAACAATGGTGACTTTGTTGGGCGCATTAACACCACCGCACTAATAGGTGGGAAGTCATACCCCTCTGATACGATCATAACAAACACCAAGTGGCGTACGTTACCATCCTCAAATTTTGATAATTGTTTTTTGCGCTCCTTTATATTCATTTTAGAATGAATCACAATGGCTTCTTCTGGTATGGTCTCTGCTACAAGCTCAGCATGTTCAATACACGAGCAGTGCCAGATGATCTTATTTCTCCCCTCTAGCTGAGGCATGGCATCATCAATCTGTCTTTGAACCTTAGGGCGATCAACCGTGAGATTCCTAACCTCGCGAGAGTCAAAGTCTCCCATGCGTGTGTGCAAACCTGTAGTCAAGAATCTCTCTTTAGTGTGCTTCATAAAGGGGCGAACAAGCCAGCCCTGATCTATGGCCCACTTAACATCTTTGCAATAAGTGATACTATCAAAGATCTTATCTGGACCATAAATATATCCATCATTACGAAAAGGGGTGGCAGTTAATCCAACTATCTTCAATTTTTTGTTTACAGATAACAGTTTACTGTAAACTTTCATGTATTGAGATCCCTCTCTCTGATCAAGACGGTGGGCCTCATCAACAATGACTAGGTGATAGTTATCAAGATCAGCGCGAACAAGCGATTGGATACTAGCTACAGTGAAACGCTCTTGGGAGTAGGAGTTTAGTGAGCCGCAAAAAACTCCAACACCATCTATTAATCCAGAGAAAACCTTAGCTGTTTGAGTCGCTAAAGATACCTTATTAACTAGAAACAATACTCTAGCATCAGGCTTGGCCTTGTAAACCTTCTCGCAGAAGCCTGCAATAGTGAGCGTTTTACCAGCGCCGGTCGGCAAGACAAGAAGAGCGTTGTCCTTATCAAACAACGCCCTCCATACTGCCTCAATGGCTTCAAGCTGATAATCACGAAGATCAAAATGGGACTTGGTCATCTCCACTATCTTTCTTAGCAAAGCTTGTAATACGGTTAGAGTCACCATATTCCTCACTCTTCTCAACCTTAACGTTAGCCATAGACTTTAAACCCACCATATCGTCGGCTCCTTTAAGCTCATCGGGGGTGGTGTAGTTAGCGTGAGTTAAGAAGCTCTTAACCTGCTGCAGGCCAATGCGCTGAACCTTATCGTTTGTGTGCTCGATGTTAAAGTAGTGCCACATCTTACGACCTTGATAGTCGCCTTCTTCAACGCGAAATTCAGCTTTGATATAGCGGCCATTACCTTTCTTATTCTGAGACACTTCAGCTTTAAGACACTTGATAAGATACTTCCCAGCAGGAATAGCATCACTTCCGCCGCCATCACTTACACTTACGTCACTTAAATTTAAAAAACTCATTATTTATTCTCCTTCTTTATAATCTTATCGAAAATAGCCTGTAGATCAGGCTTCTCAACCATCTCTAACCCCTTACTTCTATTCTTAGCAATGTTCTTATGAGTCTGCTTTGTAACAAGAATCCTTTGATCATTATCATTCTGCGTATAAAAGTAAATCTCATCGAGTGCTGGCCTAAGAACCTTATCTCTAGGTGTTTTACCAGTTACAACTGGCAACCACTGACCAAAAGTCTTAGAATCCTCATCACCATCTTGTGCGGCAAGCGCTACAAACACCACATTGTAAAATGGAATATCACGGAAGTTATGCAAGAATGAGGTAAATACCTGCGCGTACTTAGTCCACTTCTCAAACTTATTCTTACTATCCTTAGTTTCTTTCTCTGCCCAACGCTGCAGAATATCTGCCATATCAGTAATCGAATCTAAGAAGATATTATCGTATGTTTGCCTTAACTTCTTATCTTCCTTGAGCGCCTTACAGATCGTGTGCATCTTCTGCACCTTGCCTGTATCATCAAGCATCTCACCGTTGTCATCTAAATTAATATCAATAAAGTCAACGTCAGTATCTTTCAAACTCATAAGGCCCGACTCACTACTAATAATAAGAGTCTTACCCTTAAGCGTTGAGGCAAGTGTTGTCTTGCCCACTCCACTCTCGCCATACACAAGACACTTAATCTTATGCACGCTAATATCCTTTGTGCTTTGTATCTTCATCTTATTTTCCTTCTTTCTGCAGTCACTATCTCGACTACACTTAAAGCTACTCTGCCATAACCTATCTGTCTAGGTCAACACCATTCGTTTAAGTGGTTGATTCTACAGGTGGTGCCATATGTGACCATACGTTGCCATATATGGCATGACCAGATGCTCTCGGGAGGCCACTTCCAAGCCCTTGAGATCAGGGATAGACTAGAATATCTCATACAAATTCAGATTCTAGGAGGATGGATGTTCGGAGAAAATGCAGAGAAGCTTGTACAGCATGGGCTTTCGATTATCCCTACTAAGGGTAAGATTCCACAGGTAAAAAAATGGCAAAACTACTGCTCAAAGATAGTAGATGAGCAAACACTAGAAGAGTGGGAAGAGAAATATGCTTCACTAAACATAGGCCTTTGCACTGGGGAAGCAAGTGGAGTTATCGCACTTGATATAGATACAGACGATAAAGCTGTTCTTGATATCCTACCTAAATCAGCAATCGTAAAACGCGGTCAAAAGGGTGAAACAAGATTCTTTAAATACAATCCAAAATACAAAAACATCACAGTTCAAGGCGTTGTAGAATTACTAACAAATGGCAGACAAACAATCATTCCACCAAGCATTCATCCAGAAACAGGTGAATCATACGTGTGGGTAGATCAAAGCTTAGAAAATAAAGACGAATTAGAAGAACTTCCAGGTACTATACTAACTATATTAGAGTCTTTAAAAAACTGCGAAAAGCCAGAGAGCATAGGACGTAAAGTTAAGCTCTTCACCATGATCTCTCAAGCAGTTCAAGAAGGTGAAACCGACGATATGATATTAGAATCAATCGTCAACTATGATGACAAACACCATTCGCCCCCATGGTTTAAAGACTCAAATGAAAAGACAAGAGTTTCTCCACAACAGTTTATTAATAACGTGAGAGAAAACCACGGTATACCCAACCCCAACGTATACAAACTCACAGATGTTAGCGGTGCTCTTGCCAAAGAAGATGAAAGATTAGAGCAAGAAAAGGAAGAATACTACAAGCAAACAGAGCTTATGGCAGCAGAGCTTGCCGAAGCAGATCAAGACACCTGCCCATTCCCCTATGAGCCACTGCCAAAACCTGCTGCTGGCAGTATGCTTGACCTACTCTATCGCTATGTGATGAGTAAAACTTATAAAGAAATAACTGCCATTGCTGTAGCTGGTGCCACAGCTATCACCGATCTTATCTTCGCTCGCAAGTTTCGATACATGAGAAAAGCCACTCCAGATGTTCTCCTAAGAGAACTAAACATCTGGCCACACTCCTATAACATCTGTTTCGCTAGATCTGGAAGAGGTAAAGATGCTCCCACTAACGTACTAGATGAACTATCAAACCAAATAGAACAGTTTAGAAGCTACATAGGCTTGTGCGGAACCATATCCACGGCCGCAGGTCTCTACAGACAACTACAAGATAACAACGTCACCTTGTTTAAGGATGATGAGATAGGTAATCTCTTCCACTCTATTAACGAATACAAACGAAAAGACTTAGCCCTTGCCCTATGTGATGCGTTTACTAAATCTAAAAGCACGCTCCATGGCAACGTCACCAAAGAATCTAAGAAAGATGGCGTAGTTCTTGTCCATAATCCAGCTCTTATCATGCTTGGTTTCACCACCAAAGAAGCCTTTGAAAAATCAGCAGGCAACGAGATCAACGAGTGGGGCTTGATACCTCGTATGAATATCTTCACCATGGGTAATGAGAAGCTAAAAAACCAAGAAGAGCGCATAGTCTTAAGCGATAAAGAGATTTTTGATATACAAGCCATGGTTAGAATAGCAACCAATGAAGTGCCGTGTCTGACCGCAAGAGAAGTGGACGGCAAATGGATGAGAGAGGCTCAAGATAGCCTTGGTCTTGAGCTAGATGACGATGCGATTATTCCTCATGAAATGGGCATGGATGAGCAGCTTGTTCGAGATGTTCTAGCCCCCTTTGAACTATGGGCCGATGAAATCTCAGAAGAGATGAGTGATGATCATATAGCTCAAAGAACTATGATGAGAGCTACAGAGAAAACCCTGCTCCATGCTCTAAGACATAGGCTCTCACGCTTTGATTGGCTGCAAGACGATGGAATGAAAGCTCGATACCTGTTTGATAACAAGTATCCAAACACGGACTCCATTAACATCGAGGAGCAAGACCTAGACTATGGCATTAAGATGTTTAAACATTCAGTGTGTAATCTGTGCGTGGAAGGTGGCACTCTTAAGATAGACTCACCTTATGCAAGACTCTTTGAGAAAATTAAAGGCATGATCTATGAAGCAGGTTCAGATGGACTAATGCATGGGACTATAACTAATAGAGTTCGCAATAGAGAGCGCAATATGGTTTTGCAAGATCTTATTAGCTCAGGACAAGTGCTTGTGTATAAAGATACCAATCACGGCAGGCGCCGAAGGTATGTTTGGAGTGAGTTTATTAGAACTTTTGAAAAGAAATGGAGTAGTTATGCAAGATTATGACAAGTTAGTCGCTAAAACAGTGTTGGAAGTGCTGGAAGAAGCCGGAGAACATGGAATAGAGGAAGAACAAATGTGGATAGAGGTTGAGAAAAAACTTAAATCTAAAGAATTAAAGCTCGATGAAAGTCCAAATTAAAGCTTATCTATATTATATTTAAATCCCTCGTCTGATAAAACGCTTGCAAGAAAATCTT
>Ga0208899_1000204_pt1 | contig 39410 bp, 42 predicted proteins | sample VirMetDEL_Nov_24_FD_184518 | JGI IMG/M metagenome (GOLD analysis project Ga0208899, IMG submission 184518) | Aqueous microbial communities from the Delaware River and Bay under freshwater to marine salinity gradient to study organic matter... | ecosystem: Environmental > Aquatic > Marine >... | reverse complement strand
ACTAATATTTCTTGTGCGGCTAATAAGATTCCTGCCATATTAAATATTTTTAGTTGATAAAAACAAAGATACTAAATTTTAAGGATAGCTTTTCATGATCTGTGCTTGTATGGCAAAGAGCTCCGTGGGTGATGGCCCTGTGTTTTCCAAAACAAAACGACAGAAGTGTCCAAGCAATCCGTAGGACTCAGCAGTATTATTCTTGACGCTTACTAAATAAGGGTTTCCAGTTGTAGGAGATGTAGCTCCAGAAACTCTAGCGTCAACAACTATATTATTAATATTATTTTGTAAATCTATGTTTACAGCGATTACTTGACCCGCAAGAGCAGGAATATTTGTAAACTCATTATTGTAATACAAGAAATCTCCAATACTTAAAATAGAGCCAATCTCAAAAACAGGATCAGTAGAAAACTCAAACTGCATATTATTACTCGCTGCTCCTGTGTAATTTATACATCTTCCAAGACCGTTTATTGCACGAGATGAAAAATTAGCTAACAATGCGGGTGATTGCGTTGTATTTTTTATTGCTGCATACCAAGACCCCTCTTTGAGCTCAAACCAATTATTACTTATAAATCCATCTGCTTGCAAATCAGTTTGAAGAGTTACGTTCCAGGGCTCATCAGATTGAAGGTTTATTGTTTTAAACAATTTACTAGCAAGAGGCAACTCGTTTATAACACTTGTAATCTCAGAGTTATACTGTTCGCCATAGAAATTATTTCTTAGTTCGTTAGTATTATGTCTCCATAGGTTTCCACCATTAAACGTATAAAAATAGTTATTCATCCCTATCATATAGTCAGGATTATAAGAGTAAAATGATGGCCATCCTTTTGCTTTCTCGCTGTATGTTAAAGTAAACTGTGGTCCTAAAGGCACTACAGGCTCAGGCACAGGGTTACTAGGTATGGGTGTAGGAGTTGGCGTTGGTGTAGGAGTGGGTGTTTGCCCAGTTGGTGTAGGAGTGGGAGTGGGGGTAGGAGTAGGAGTTGCAGGCGTTGGAGTAGGCGTTGGAGTAGGAACAAAGGTAGGTGTGGGAGTTGGTGTATTTGTAGTAACACCTTCTACACATATTTGTCCTGAACCAAATGCGCCGTTATTTTGTGTCTCTAATTTAAATGTGTTTACTGTATAGTCACCAGCTGCTAATGAGCCGATACTTGTTTGACTAAACTTAGTAACAACTCGGTTAGTAGAATCGGCAACGGGAGCTTGATTGGAAGGATAGAACCTTATCATCTCTATACCATTGGAGTCTAATATTACTCCTAACGTTCTTACATATCCTTGTCCAGAAATAAAAGTAGCTGTGGCAAAGGGTTGTGTTGCTGCGGTAAAAGTTAAGTCTGGAACTTTTATGGTGGAGATATTGACCACCTCATACGTAACTCCATTATTAGCTGTGTAGTTTGATACGGAGCTTTGTGAGTTGGTTATTTGAAGTCCACAATATCTAGCAATCATAAGATTAAATTAGTACACACAAAATTACGATTTTATTTTTTAAAATATTTTAACTCTATTGCGCGGTATTTTGTAGATAAAGTTTTGGTTGTCTTCGATGCCTCCTGATAATATAACAGAATCGTTTTCATAAATCATAGATGTTACAAACATCAATCCGTATTCGATAGCAGAGCTTACTAAAGGAAATGGATTTAGAAATGTAATATTAAAATTTTTATCAAAACCTATTAGGAAATGATTATACCTGCGATGATGATAAATTTTAGTGTGTATCAGATAAACATAGGTTTCTAAGTTTTTAAAATATATAGGATTAGTTGAACCTCCAGTTGTGGTGTTTGATGAAAAATATAATTCGTTTTTAGGCAGCAAATGATTAAAAGGATTTACTTTGTCAACAACTTTGCTAAAAGTTAAATGATCGAAATTGTCACATTTATAAATGATAAGGTTTGGATTACTTGAATACACAAAATATAAATCTCCATTTTGTTCAAAAAACAACCAATTCTTCTCCCAATAAACTTTTTTATTATTTACAAACGAAATCATGTGGTCAGAGCCTGTTATAATTTTTCCTAAAAACTGGTACTCTGAATTAAGCAAACCCATGTATGTATTAAAATCTTTGTCTATGTAAGCTACGCAATAGTAGGTTTTTTCTTTATACACAAACGACCTGTAATCCTCAAATTTTAGGCCTTGGGTTTTCCCTGTAATTTTTTTAATAATTTTTGATTTAATTGAAAAATCTTTGTCAAACACAAACTCTATTACTTTGTCAGACGGACCTATTTTTTCCATAAACACAGTTCGTCGCACATCGGGATCAAACCTAGCAACACCATGATACCCCTGTTTAGTTTTAAATATATTTAAATTGTGGCTTACGGCAGGTAATATTTCTTGGTCAAATAATATTATACCACTAATCATACATTAAATACACGTTTTTCTAACCACCCTTTTGATTTACTAAAAGGCCATAGCACCCAATGATTTGGACGGACACCATCGTATTCACGCATCAATGTAAAGTTTTTATTGTTTTGATTTAAATAAGGTTGAAGCTCGTCCATGGTTATGTCTTGACGATTTATAGTATTATTTTTTGCGTCTTCAAATATAAGAGCTGCAAACTCAATATCTTTTTCTATAAAATAATCTTTAGATAAATCAATAGTGTGTTTAAATTTTGCATTAAATACTGCGTCAGTTTTGCCCGGTGGCATAACATTTTTTATACAATCATCTGTGATAGCTCTATCCTTAAATCTGATGCCTGCATACTTCTCGTAATCCTTTATTGATCTATCTGTTCCAATGTTAAAACCTTCAAAACTTTTTTTATTACAAGGGGAGCAAACATCTCCATCAACACCTAGTAATTGTCTAGTCCTCGAATGAGCTCTTTCGTTTTTCATGCCCCAATTCTGATCGTCATCCCAGTGTTTTTTTCTGCCTTCCCTTGTGTACTCATGCCAAGCTATAACTTTGTGAGGATGAAAAAGATCATACCCCCATGTAAATGCCCGAACACCAATAGTTATCTCTTCTCCATGAAAATAAAATAGTGGATCATGCGGAACTTCTTTACAAAATATTCCTAAAGTAAATGCGAAGTGCGCAGAATAAAACCTTGCTTTGACAGGCTCATTTACATAGGCCTCCATATGATAAGGCATAAAAAACACTACACCCTCTGGCGTAAACCTATCGAATGACATGCCCCAAGGTTTTCGATGTCTATCTTGCGGATCATTAGAAGGATTATACGATGGAATATAGCTTGTCAACAACGGTTTTTTATGACCCTTAATTTGTAATTTTTTTAACATAGATATACACATTGTGTCCCATCCTTTGACAAAACGATGGTGTGAATCTAATTGTAGTGTGTATGTCTCGTTATTGTAGTGTTGCTGAATTTGATTACGCGCCCAACATGCTCCCAAAGATTCTTCGTGTGGTATTTCTATAATTATAAACCTTGAGTCGTCTGCATACTTTTCTAAACTATCCCATTTGTCATCTTCCGAATATTGATGCGCTATACACAACACTAGCCGGTCTGGATAATCTGCATTTTTTAATAAATTATCTATTGTGGGTATGAGCTCCGGGTCGCGGTAGCTTGCAATTTGTATAAATATAGTTTCCATTAGATTTCATTAGATTAAATTTTAAAAGCCTGTTGGCGGCGGTGGACTTTGTGATGATATTGATCCGCTAGATGATGACGATGTGCTGCTTGAATTTGTGCAATGACTACAACTAGGTAGAGTATAAGATATTCCGTCAACATACACAGCGCTACCTACATTACTTACAGTACCGCTTATTGTATAGCAGGTATCAGTGTCTACTGAATATACGACATCACCTACATTAATTCCTCTTTGCTGTAGAGCAATTGCGGTTTCTTGTGTCAACTCTGTTCCACCATAACCAAAACATCTAGTAAGGATATAGTGTTCGTCTGCGGGACAGTTGTAATCACAAGTAGTAAATCCAGCTTGTCCTTCTTTTACACCATTAGCATCTTCACAAGATAGATTGGTTAACTCTGTATATCCTGTTGTTCCTGACACTTGATTATTAACAATGTAATAATTATTAGAGCCATCAACCAATCTGACGTTTAATGCATAAGTATTTGTAGTTGCAAATACATAATCTTCATTAGTATTACAATCTCTTACCACGTAATAATTTGTAACTGGTTGAATTGGTTGAGGTGGACATCCTCCAACGTTTGGAACTAATTCCATATTAGCAGTACACACTAGTGAAGAGCTGACATTGTTTTTAGCTGTCGTTGAGCTATTATAAGTATAATAATCTTGTGTATTTGGATTTAAATACCTAGATCCAGCGCCTAATGCTGTTTTGCTAAATATGTAACATGATTCACTTACACTACTTCCAGGACATGGGTCGAGTTGATAGTATTTGCCAGCCACAATAGGTGTCGCTGTTGGTGTTGGTGAAGGTGTAGGAGTCGGCGTAGGCGTAAAGGTTGGCACAGGCGTAGGCGTAGGCGTAGGCGTAGGTGCTATAGTTGGCGTAGGCGTAGGCGTAGGCGTGACAGGTATTGGCGTTGGAGTTGGCGTTGGTGTGGGGCCTGCACAGTTACATGTTTCTGCCACCTGAAGCAAACAGTTTTTTTGTTCTCTTGATATAATTCCATCAGAATAAAAACCATCAGGAGCACATTGCGTAAGTGTGGAATCAGTAAATAAAGCCGTTGCTGTCGCAAAGCTGTTAGAGTCAAAGTAGAATGTTCCTAGTGTAGCCATTACTTATTAACAATTAGATAGATTATTTACCGTTGAATTTATATTTATTCTAGCAGATTGTCCATTTCCTGATCCACAAGGAGAAGGCTGATACCAATAAAGCCCTGATCCTGTTCCTCCTGTAATTGGCGAAACATCGCTAAGTTTTTGTTTTTTAGCTGTATCAACATAAACAATATCACTCAAAGATAAACAACTTGAGCTACCTGTATGATAAAATGTTTGTGTTGGTGAGGAGCTTCCATTCGTGCATGCATCTGATGATGTCATCCAAAAATAATTATATGCCGTCATTGTAAATTCTTGCAAGCATGTTTCGTAATAACTAGATCCGATAAAGTTAACAATTCCATTTGAACCTATGTTGAATTTTAATCCTGGTGCTCCAGATGTTTGTAATGCTGATCCATAATACATAGGCAATCCTGTTCCAGCATCACTACCATTAAATGTGTTTTGTTGTAACGCGTCAGTATATGCAATAACCGCATAGTTATTAGAATAAGCAAAATCTAAATCTTCTTGTGATTGTATGTTCACAGGAGTACCGCCGGGTGAATAGAATAAGTACATAGTTACAAAACTTGAAACGTTATAATTACATGAATCCGATTTGTTGACAAATCCATTCTGCTCACCGCCATTTAAATACCAAGCCACTGGAGATGGATTTGGTGTAGGTGTAGGCGGAGCTGAACATGTTGATAAATTAGACACTTGTCCGTAATTACCGCTAGGATCACCACCCAACAAAAATGTTTGTCCTGTATGCGGTGCATATGTAGTTTTAAAATACGTGTCATACCCATTGTAAGGAACGTTAAAAGCAGAAGTAGTATAAACAGTTAAATTGTTATTTACTACATCTTGCCAAGAGGTTACGTTCTGCGTAAAATATGCAGTTTGAAAATTAGCTGCAACTAGTCCATTGCAAGCACCTGAAGCTGTAGAAAAGCCGGAGGGTGGATTAGTGGCACTACTATTGTTCTGATAAAACGGCAATGTGTTAGGCAAAGGCGTTGGAGTCGGCGTAGGCGTAGGCGTTGGAGTCGGCGTAGGTGTAGGAGTCGGCGTTGGAGTCGGCGTAGGCGTAGGTGTAGGAGTCGGCGTTGGTGGAGCTACACCTCCAGGGCAACCTAAAGTATATCTCCATGTACTACTAGATATTGGAGCAAAGACTTTTACTGTTGCGGTAGTAGTAGCTGTTGATTTGCTAAACGAAGCTGTACCCACACTTACACCCTGTATAGTTTCAGCTGGTTGCCCAAGATTGGCTAAGGCAGAATTCAGTGCTCCCTGTTCAGAGGCGTTACCCCTGTATCCTGTGTTTATGACTTCAACACCATCAAACTCTACAATATATTTATCGGGTTCACCAAATGAATCAAAAGATAAATTGACTGTTCCAGTTCCCGTTCCTAAAAATACACTTCTAATATCAGGATATGCCGTACCTCCTCCTTGCATAGTATCACAATTTATAGTTGGCCCTAAAGGTTGTCCATTACAACATGCATCGTATGAAGATATTCCTTGGTTTAAGAATATTTCTGTTGGCTGTCTGTAATCCCAAATCATATACAATATATCTCCTACATTGTTTGGCATAGGGAACTCCGCAGAGAATTTATTTCCTGAAGTAACTATAGGTGTGGCTTCGGCTGATGCGCCCAATAATAAATTAATAGAAGAAGTGTCGTTAGGATATAAAGTGTTTGTTCTTAAATATCTAAACTTGTTAAGGGATGTGTTAAAATCAAAATTGTCGCTTAGTATTTTATTGCTTATCATGTTAACTAACGCACCTTGGTTTGGTATAACACCAGCACCTATAACGCCAGACACACTTTCGTATTGTGAAACAATTGGATTATTTGTAGAGCTAGCAAAAGTTACTAAGCTTGAGTGTAACGGTGAACTAAATATGTTATCAGTCCAAGAATATTGGTTGTGTATGGATTTACCAGCATCGCTAGCGCTTGTTAAAGCTATGTTGTATATAGTCAAAATATTTTGTATTGGGCACTCAGTTGTTATTTGTATAGTATCAGATACTAACGAATTAGTAGTAACAATTAAAGTGACCTGAGTCGCTTCAACACTATTTTTATTTATTGTCAATGTACCACTAACATATACAAGCCCAGTAGTATATTCTACATTGTTATAAATAGCTTTTATTGTGTAGCCCACACCTGTCGTAGTACCTTCAGTTCCTATGTTAATGCCTTGTTCGGTAATTAACTGTTCGTTTCCTGAGCCTGATTCAGAGAATATCTCGTCCTCGTAAGAATTTGGAATAACATAATTGATAGCTACGTTGCCTACATTTTCTGTTACGTTAACACAATAAATAGTTTCCGCCGCAGGATTCACTTGTACGTTCTCTGTTACACCACAAGGTAAACAGTTTGTAAAGCCTGCAATATTTTCACCGTTGCTAGCTAATACGTACTCGTTCATGTATGGATCATATCCACCAAGTTTTTGATTGCCTATGGTATCAATAAAGAAATCTCTAAACCATCCGCGCATTCCTACCTCTGATATAACTGCCAACACTTCAGGGCCAACTTCACCACCTTTTAATTGTAATACTGCGCCTCTTTTCGCATCAGTAAAAAACTTATCATTTCCATATACCGCAAAACTTTCAGGGTTATTACTGATACCAAACTCTTCGTCTCTTGCTATCTGCTGACCCAAAACTGTAGGAACAGAAGTTAAAGTGCCTCCTCCTCCTGCGTCAGTTAGTATATCTTTGCCCTGTAATACGTATGATATTTTATCTTCTTGGAATGTAAGTATGTCAGTTCTCCTGGCATGAAGCTTCTGTATAGGCCCATAGATGTCTTCTAATGGCTTAAAGTTAGCTAAGCCTAGGTTGAACTCATTTAATTTATTTACGTTTGACTCATCGTTAAATACGCCGCTATAGGTAAGGTCTGCAAATCTGTGTGCTCTTTTGTAAATCTGAGCCGATGTTGTAAAGACTCTATTACCAAAATTCATAGGCTTACCTACAATAGAATCTCTTATCTTATAGCTTTCAATACCATCTCCAAATGCTATACAGTTATAAAAGCCTGTATCTATTATTGCATCTTGGGGTGTTACGTTTGCAGCGTTTTGGAAGTTAACAACTTGGTTCTGAACATTACCTGTGTGTTGTCCTAGTGAATCTATATCAAAAGACAAATCGTTTTCATACCATATATCTGGAGAGGCATCTGTTGGTATTGTTTCAAATACACAAGTGGAACTAGCTCGTATAACCTCAATTTGTAAACTTACACGAGAGGTGGCATTATCAGCAGATCCACAAGCGTTTGTTCCTGTTGCCATTAAATATTGTTTTCCCGTTGCAGTGTTTTTATAAAACCTCCAATAATTTACTGTCTCCGCTGCATCAATAATTGAATTACCAACATTTATAACTGGCGGTGGAACATCGTTTACATTTGATGTAGTGTAAGCCGTGCTATTAAAACTGTTGGTTGTGTCAGGAAAACTACAAGTCCCTCTTGGCCATCCGTTACATGACTCTCCATTATTAAGTAAAGATGCTACATTATCATTTATAAAGAAATCTTCAAAATCTGAAAACTCTCTAGTTGCTGTAAGATTTAAAATTAAATTATATGATCTTTGTTCACAGGCGGTGCTTCTTCCCCTTCGAGTATTACTGTATGTAATTTTTATACGACTTCCTGCTGGGATAGTGTAAACCTCGTCTGTTAAAGGTGATGACAATCCTCCGATTGCTACGGTAACAGGAAAACTTACAACTGGATAATAGTTGGCTTGTTTTGCAGTCCAAACTTTTGCAGGAAATGAAACAAAGTTTCCTCCAGCTTCATCATTAGTGGTAGCCGAAAAATTATTAGGGTTTAATTTCATGTATGGCCCAGAAGGAATCTCTATATCGGCTGATGGATTTAGTGGATCCTTAATAGTTAGAAAGTTTTTTTCTTTAACTTCTTTCTCTAAAACAGTTGTAAATACACAACTTGATAATGATCCATCATTGTCTCGTTTTACAATAAGCCTATCCCCTGCGTTTACTTTCTGTGCATTTTCTCCTTCTAATAAAAAGTATACAGCATTTCCGTCAGGTTCTTCATAGAATATATTGGTATATATTGTTTCGTAATTATCTCTGTCAGCTTTTATTACAAACTTGTACCTCTCTGCCCAGTATGGAGCTATTTGTGCGGGTATGATTCCGCCTCCAGGAATGGTTACCTGTATTTTATTTATTAGATTTGAATTAGAGCAGGGCACGCTCACCGTGTCAAACTCACTTATCTGAGCTGTAGAAGATCTACCATACTCATCCATATAGACAATACCAATCTGATATCCACGATTACTATGTAAGCTATAGTTGTTTGTTGTTTCTCTATATGAAACAGAACCAGCTGTTACCTCATAGTATTCATAGAATGTTTGAGTGGGAACACCTATATTATCTACAAACTGCATTGCCGGAAACTGGAATCCTATCTCTGTGCTGTTAGCGCTAGCATATATTTGAATTGGTTGATCTACAGCACTTATACCGCTTGCTTTTTTATAATATGCATCGAGTTGATTTGGTATAGCACAATTAAAAACGTCTGTAAACGTAGAGCCTGTACAAGAGTTTGCTACCGTAGAAATAGTTGTTGCACTACCAATCTTTGCGACAAAGTCAGGATCTGTGGCTAAATTAAATACTGAGCTAAAGTCTTGCTGTAATATGTATGTGAAATTTAAGTTTGTATTTGTAGTGGTCTCAGTTGGAAATGGTGTATTTCCACTAAATGAATTGTGTAAAATAGATATATCAAATTCTATAGATGCGCCTTTTACAAGTTTAGTTCCTTCTAAATCAAAATTAAACCTTGCATTTGGTTTATTAATCCAGCCATCTATAGTATACTGTGCATCAGCCTGAGAAAAAGGAAGGGTTTCAGCACCCACTTCACTTGTTTCCAAAGTGGTACTATAATTAAATTGAACTGCATCGTTAAATTTATCCACTAAATTATATGACTCAAAATAGTTGCCGTAAAACAAACGGTTACCCATTATTGTTTGAGCTTGAGCTTTCAGGGGTACGTTATCATATAGCCTAAGAATCTCTGTCTCAGGTAACACAGTAAATATTTTTTGATTGTCAAAAACAAACGTAGCTATATCATTGTCGGCTAATCCTAAATTTAATTTATTTAGTTTTTCCACAACCCTAATTACAGGGTTATCCATTTCTTTAAATAATATCTCAATGTCCTTGACTAACGGGCCTCCTGTATTATAAGATATAGTAACCGCGTTCATAACATTGAGCATTCCCTCATTTAGAAATGTACTTATGTCAAATTGGAAATTACCCGCTATAAATGCAGGGTCACTAAACTGTGAAGTAGCTGAATACTCTCCATCTGCATATTGATAACGATACGCAAAACAAATAAACCTGTCTTGTAAATAAGTGTTGTCACCATTATTTTTAAATGGAACAATAGTAGGAGCTTCAATAGGAGGCTTTTTTATAACCAGTAAAGATTCTGCGGTAAATTGATCTATATATGCAGCCATGTTAACTAGTTAATGTATAAGTTACTTGATCAGTTAAAGTTAGTCCGTTTATTATTACAGTACCCCCAGATTCAGGATTTTGTGTATCACCGTTACCATCTGTATATGTTAAGATTGAAGGCGTATAGTTTGCCGTAAAAGATCCCGAGGAACCATCATCACCTGTTATTGTTCCAGCTATAGAGGATGTGCCTGGATTTGAAATGGTGTCGGTGTTTATTAAATTAATTGTAGATGTTCCTGAACTTGTGTCAGTAGAAAATTGAGTAAGTGCTAAACCTTGAGCGAAGTTAGAGCCTTGTATGCCATAACCTTTAGTAAAAGCCAAACCAATACTACTTGTATAGCAATCTACACCAGGTAAAGGTATCTGATTTAAACTTGGGCTTACACCTTGCCCAAAACCCGCTCCTGAATTTGGACAACCCAACAACGTACCTCGATGAAATCCTATAAACTCTGTGCCACCCACTAATAATGATTCAGCCTTGAATTTCCATAGAGCTGCTATAGGCCCTGGGGGATTACCGTCTAATAATGGTTCTTCATAAGAACGGTTTACATTAATAAATCTAGGTGGATTAAGGTTGTCAGTAAAAAAAAGTAATTCACCAATGAGGTTTATACCTGTTATTAAATTCTGTGGATTAAAGTTTAGAGTTGTATTTATACCACTGCCGTCATCCGTGCTTACTACATGATAAGTTACTTGCGCTGTTTTGGTGTCAAAAGAAACAATCATATCGCATTTACCTGTATCGGCTAATGTAAAGTTTGGATCGTGCACAAACCAATATATAGTTTCATTTGCACTGTCTTGAAAAGCTCCGATACATCTAGCTTGAGGACTTAATGCTTGTTTGTCTAAAAAGAACAAAGCACTAAGTTGAGTGTTACCTTTGGTATTTTCTACTGAACCTATTTCGGATGCCTCAGTAGAACCAAGCCTTACGTTTAAAGCATCTTCATATTCGCCATTGGGTATAAGCCTTTCATCAAGGCTTTTATTCATACGGCCTGCAATAAAATTTCTTTGCGATTTTGCCATTACTTAATCCACTTATTCTCTCCTCTTAAGTTCATTAACAACCTACCAGGATGAATATCACTTAATCGGATTTTTGCATTTCTTAATAACGCTGTTTTATCTTTTCGAGCTCTGTTTATTATGTACTCTTGAACACCGAATCTATTGTTTAATAAAGCATATTTTATATATGCATATATGTAATCTTCAAATAGTTTATTCACACTTATTTTTGAATCATCACCATTTTCCATCCCATCAGATATATATTCTAAAATACATTCTTGATTAGCCATGGTAGAATCAAAATTTATAACACCAGCTTTTTTATCAATAGTAAAAGTAGGATTCATGTTGGCGGTTTCAGTATTTAAACCATAACGAGCTCCTATATATGTATCGTAATAATCTTCATTAAATGGAGGTATGTCAACACCTTGCATTCTCGCTTGATTGAGATAGATACTATTTAGAGCTCCGTCTTGTCTCGCCGTATCTAAAGAGGATGTTTTAGTATTTACATTCCCGCTGCCGTCATATGTAAATGTTGCGGTTGCTGATTGCACATATGATAATGCCGATTGAACCTGTATGTTTTCAACTAATGGAAATATAGTGTTGTCTTTAAACATTGACACACGTACCCAATTCACAAAGTCAGAAGGTAAAACAAATCTCAAATCAGAATACACTGTTAGCTGTAAAGATTTAATTTCTTTAAACGCATCATAGTTTAGTTCTTGAATACCTCTTTTAGCGTGAAACAATATCTTATACCTTTCTTCGTTATTAATAAGAGAATGGTTTCCATTGTACATTAACAAAAAATTTGTCACTATATCTGCGAGACTTACATATTGATAAGAACCCCAATTTTCATTAGTGGGGTTTACGTTATCATTAGTATAATATTTTTCTTGGTTTATGTATCCCATAATTATTGTTCTTGATTTTGTGTCTGTTCTTCAACTTGTCCAAATTTAAATACGTCTCCTTCTCTTATAGATATACCTGCGTATTGTAATATTTTAGATACTAGATCATTTCCATCATCTAGTGGTAGTTCAAAGTCTTGATAATCAGGTTGACTCTGATCAAATACTGGATCTCCGTTTGATATAGTAGTAAATGTCCACTTAGGATCTTTTGGATACCTTATATATTGTGCAACCACTTGGCCCATGTTAGATATTGATGATGGGCTAATAGCAATAGTATTACCCTCTTGTGTATATGCAGGATAAGTAATATTTGGCTGCGTAAGCATTGAGCTGTTTAACAAAGTAATATTACTATTATTTACTAGTTCTGCTTCAGCTGATAAATTAGACTTCAGGTATATACTGTAATTTTTTCCTGTAGAAGTTATAGCTGTGCTGTTAACATTCAAAGTGTTAGCATCTACAAATCCTGTTATTAGTGCCGTTGTAACCACATTATTATTTAAAACAATAGATACTACACCTCCTACCATGCTCGCAGTAAAAGTTGCTGTGGCATCAATCAGTTGATTTCCTGCATTAGCCGCAGCTGTGCCTGTATTTATACCACTTGCTGTAAGGGTATTGTATATTAATACCTTGTTTAATAAATAATAATCTGAACCTGTAGTAGCCCTAGTAGGCATTGTGTAAACATTAGCAAGGCCTGATGGAGAAACTGCTGTAGATGTTGTATATGTTTGTGCTAAACTTGCTGTTACTGAAAAAAAATCTATAACTTCTTCGTAACCTTTTTTTATATCAGCATATCCAGTTCCCGATAATCTCGCATTTTCTTCATTAATCTGCTGATTGTATTGAAAAAAATATTCATCAAATAAATCTAGTTGTGCTTGTTTAGCAAAAAGGTTAAAATCGTTAGGTGATAAGTATCCGTAATTATTTTTATTAATAATCGCTAAGACAGTATTTCTTACAGAGTTTATCATTGTCTATATTTTACACAAAGATAAGTAAAAAAAAAAGAGGTCAATTTTAGTTGACCTCCCTTTGGATGTTGATTATCAAATAAAAAACCTTATGCAATAGCTATTCCTGTTACTGTCATTCCTGTAAGGTCAACAGCTACTGTAGCATTAGTCCAGCTAGTTTGAGCAGCAGTCACTAAAGCTGCATTTACATTTTGTGCAAATCCTGAAGTAAGACCTGTCCCTGTAATTGCTATGTGCTTAGTTCCGTCTAATAAATAAATTTTTGCTGCCGTAGACGAGTTAGTCTCAGCAAATAAAATTTTGTCTGTAGAGATGTGTGCATTTCCTGCATCATCAGAAGAATTGATTGTAATATATTTTGCCATGTTAAAAAATTTATGGGTTAAACAAAAAACAAAGATACAGAAAAAAAACCAGTGATTTCTCACTGGCCCAAATGAAACTTCAATTCTATGAATAAGATATATAAATATACAAAATTTTTTATACGTTTTTTGACAGACCCGATAAATGCTTCAAAGCCTCTAAACCGTCATCGGTTTGAAAATGAGATGCTATGATATAATAGGGGTCTTCTTGGTAAGGTATATTTAACATTTTCTTTTTATTTGATGGCGTATTGAAATACACCTCCTTACCATTGTTTCTGAATTGTAAAAGGTTTTTGTCAAAAAACAATTGAATCTTTGCGTTAAGTTTTAATGCAGGATCTTTTAAAAGAAGTAAAAAATCTTTTGGTTGATTTTTAGCAAACACTAATATGTCTCTTCTTAATTCATCGGTTGTGACTTTGGTTACGTCTCTTTGAAATAAAACTCTTGCTATATTTTCTACCTCATCAACTTTAAGTTTTCTTGCTTCAATCAAAGCATCTACCTCTGCGTTAAGATCTTCAACCACATCAGCAGCTTCTTTTGCTTTATCAACTTCTACATAAATTCTATCTCTACCGGGATGGTATTCTAAAAATCTCTGTAAAACTTGATTTTCTTTTTTAACTGTTAAAAAACCATTCTCAAAAATAATAGGTTCAAGAATAGCATTGTCATCTTGTTCATCTTGAAATGGTGAATTTTGGTTTCTAGCATACCTTAGAGCTTTATTAGTTCCGGTAGTTTCATCAAACCAAAGTAAAGGAAATCGTTGTGTGTGTCTCGAGGCTAATATTAAAGATAATGGAGCCGATTCACGAGTGAGTTTGTAGATTTTATCTACGTATTTAGTAGTAGTTTTCATTAGATTAGATTTAATTTTAAAAAAAGGGGAGCCTTAGCCCCCCTGACTATTAACCATAATTACTCTTGGAAGATAAAGAAGTTGTTAGCACCTAAAGTACAAACAGCTCTTTCTGACAAGAAGTTAACTTGCATGTTATCCACATCCGTTGTAGCAGCACCACCAGCAGAACCAGTAATCCAAGTCTTGTAACGTCTGTCTTCAGTTTCTGAAGCTCTGTATCTAACATGTAAGAAAGGTCTCTTAGCGTTTTTACCAAGTATTTGGTCATAAACACTAGTAGAACCAGCTGGCACAAGTAGTCCGTTTACACGTCCTGAACCTGCTCCTGTTGGTAATCCACCTCTCATTGTTGGGTCATTTAAGTATTTCCAGTCAGTTTTGTAGAAGTCATAACCTCTTCTGAATCCTGAAAATCCTAAATTTAATGCCATTTCTTCATCATTGTCAAAAAGACCGTATGAAGTACCACCCGCGCCATAAGCGTTTTGAGCAGCTAGCATGTCATCAATATCAAAAGCAAACTGACGATCAACGAATAAAACGTTTTCTTCAATCGCACCTTGCTTGTCTAAACGACTAATTACATTATCGAAATCAGCTAGAACAGTTGGATTTCCACCGTCCCAAATGTTTCCTCTTTGTTGTACACTGTAGAAGATACCATCAGATCCAGCTCCTGGATTAACAGCACCACCTGAACTTCCTAGAATTGCAGCCGCACCTGAGTTTTGCTCAGCAGGCACTGCTTCAATCATTGCAGTTTCTAAGTAGTCATCAAATCTTAGTCTTGTTTCATGCTCTGATTTAAGGTACCATAGGTATCCTGTAGCTCCATCCTCAGTAGTAATTTCAACCCATCCGATTTGTGCCATGTCAGAACCAGAGACAGTATATGTGTCTTTGATAATGATAGGCTTGTTTTCAAAGATAAAATCATTTGATTCAAGAGAGCCTTGCATACCCGCAGTTCCTTTTTTGAATTCAGAACCATAAATAAATACTGTAACATCAGCGTTACCAACACCTGTACCAGCAGTTACAAGTCCACCTGCTTCATAAAAATCAGCAGTGAATTGACCTCTACCACCAGCAGCGTTGTTAACAGCGCTTACAACAGCTTTGTTAGATCCTGATCCGTCATTTTGTACAACAACAATAGTTTGTCCTACACGAATAACTTGTTCAGCAGCTGTTGGGTCTAGTACATCGTTTACTTGGAATGTAACTTGATCAGCGTTTACTAATCCAGCGCTACCAACTTGTGTATATTTCGTGTGTAATCTACCTTGTTCTGCCCACTTGATAAGGTCAGAATTAGTAGGCATCTCTGCTCCTACCATACGTAAGAATGAAGAGATTGTTCTATTTCCATAACGCTCAAACTCCTTTTCATAAGTATCAGGTAGATACTGATTTAAGAAGTCAAAGTTAGTTATGTAGTTTTCCGCAGTTGGAGTTCTTTCTGAACTCGGCGTTAATGCGAAAGTAGGCGTAGTTTTAACTTGTCCTGGCATAATCTAAATTTTATATTAATAATTAAGTTCTTTTTATACTTTTAATTTTTAGCCCATTGCTCGAAGGCGATGAAACTGATTTGACTTGAAACCCTGACTTTGCTTGCGCCTCTGGTGTATTACGCGTTTTCATATCTATGTTTTTAGTTTTACGCATAACATTTTCAGTTGCACTTGCCTTTCCTTGCTCATAAAAAAACTGAGCAAATTTATCAGGATGCATAGCCATAGCTAAAGATCTGTGGTATCCTTCAGCATCACTAAGTAAACCTTTGTCGTCTAAATATTTATTTACAAAATTTAAAGGCGACTGTTGCGCTTTCTTAATGTCTAAAGCATTCCCAGGTGAAAAGTATATTTCGCTTTCGTCTAACTTGAACTTAAAACCTTTAAATTCACCACCGAACAGTTCATCACTTTTTTTGGTAAACCATTCGCTTTTGCGATTTGCTTCTTCCTGCTGACTTTGAGCTTTGTTTACATATTGCTGATAAGCTTTGTATTCTTCTGTTTCAGCGAATTGGTTACCCCTTGACTCAAGTGGCACTTTATATTTATCCTGCTGTTCCTTAAAGAATCGTTTTGCTTTAGCAATAATTTTTTTCTTTGCTAATTTAGTTTTCTTTACTACTGATTCATCGTCTACCTCCTCGTCATATTCAAAGTCTTCCATTAAAGACTCAATATCCTCAGGATCGAGACCTTCTTCAGTAATAGTTAAATACTCTCTTACCAAAGCATCAGGCGAAACATCGGAATAGTCCTTTTGTAACCTTACAAAATCTTCCATGCCTCTGCCTGTTTCTTGTTTGTATTTCAGATACTCGGCAAGATCCTCAGGCATCGGTTCTGATTCTTCTCTTGCAGCCATTAACTCTTCTATAGAATTAATTTCTTTACCATATCTATCTCCAATAAATGTAAGAACATCCTCCTCTTTTAATTCAGGAGCTTTAATTTCTTCTTTTACTTCTTCTTGGACCTCTTCTTTTACTTCGGTCTCTTGAGAAGTTTCTGTTTCAGCTTGAGGTTCTTTTTGTTCCTCACTTTGAGTTTCGGTGTTTTCCTCAAACTTTAATTCTTGTTGAGCTTCGTGTTTATCTAACAACTCCTGCTCTTTTTGTTGTACTGATTTTTCTTGTACATCAGTAACTTCTCTTACTTTGATTTCCATTTAATTTAGATTAGATTTATAGAATACAAAGTTATATAAAAATATATTACGTTTTTTGGCCTATCTAGGCTCGAACTCCGCAAGGTCAAATCCATCTAAAGTGTCTTCATTTGACTCAAAGTTTTGCGGAGGTAAATTGTTTTTACGCTGAGTTATTAGTTTTGATTGTTCGCTATTTTGCTGACTAATTCTATCGCTCTTTGCTTTCTCTCGAGAGTCTTCTCTCGATGCTAATGCATTGGCATCTAGGTTTCTGAGCTGAAGATTGTATTGAAACTCTTGTTGCATCAATTGGCTTTTCAAAGCTGCCTCTGCTTTATTACGTTCAATCTCAAGTTGCATTTCGCCCTGCTTGTATTTTAACTTACTTTGAGTTTCAAGCTCTATTTTTTGCATTTGAACTTGAGCTGACATCTGCTGCTGCTTGACTTGTTGTTGGGAAACAATAGCTTGTTTTTCAAGTTCACGTTGTTGATCTTGCTCTTGCTTAGCTTTTCTTTTTACTTTAAGTAATTGGTTGGCCAACTTAATATTTTTTATTTCTCTAACATCAATGGCATCTTCCAAGTTGATGTCCCCTTTGGATAAAGCCATTTGTATGTTTTGTTCTAACATGGCTTTTTGCTCTTCATCAGGTGACAACTCAATAAACACTCCGAAATCATATATATATAAGTCAGATATTTCATTTAGTATACTAACATTATATTTTCCTATTTTGTTTACAAAGTCATCTTTAAAGTCTGCAAACTCAAGTATATCAGCTACGCGATATGTTAGAGCCTCTGCTAAAGATCTATATATGTATAAACTAGCGTCTAATATATGGCGTGTTGCTGTATTCGAATTTAAAGCAGCTAACTTTTGAACACCTACTAACGCATCTGGATTTGGAGTAGAGCCATCTCTTGCTTCGTTCAAACCTGTAACAGAGCGAATCATGTCCAAATAATGATTGTAATTAGCTATAAGCATTTGTGTTTTAGATGCTCCTGAGTTACTTGTAAGTTGTTGTATAGGCACTCGTCCTTGATTAAAGTCACCTTCTTGTGTATAACTTCTACCCACTACACTACCTGTTTGGAAATACAATCTTAATGCATCCTGTGGACTATAAGCTGCCCCTGTTCCGAGATCAACTTCATTTAATCCATCTGCATCTATATAGACACCATCCGGAACAACTCTTGCAATAACTTGTTGTAACTTCAAATGTGTTATTTGAATCAAATCAGCAAAAGGAATCATTCGGCGTACTAGAGATTCTATTACACCTTTATACATTCTTGGAGCAGCAGCTACATAATTTGGTAATGCATGCTGTGAACTTGATTTAGGGCGCACCATATTTTTTGCCAACTCCCATTTGAGAATTATATTTGTCCCCATTACCATAACACCATCATACCATACATCTATGGTTTTTTCTATCTTTTCAAAGTTTCCTTCTTCAAGCATTTCTTCTGGTGGGTTGAACTGATCGTCCTTCTCAATCATTCTTGTTGTGCCGTTGTCATTTATCTTTTTCTTATAAACCATCTTTTTAGTGGTTTTATAATTAAAATACATCAACGTACAGGTGTCTCTGTAAAAAATATCATTCTCATAATATTGAGCAGTATTAAAGTAATCATACCAGCTTTGACTATATTGTGATATTTTTTCTAAATCCTCTGTAGTAAGTGAAGGGTCTATTTTATTTAGCTCTGTGATAGGAACGGTTTTTATTTCGCCCCAATAAAAACAATCTTTGAAAAAGGGATCTTCTGTGTAGCTGTATACAACATTTGCAGGGTCTACATATGATACCTTTACCCCTGCTCCTGGTAAAAACTCGTGTTTAGCCATTCCCACGCCTACAACCATTTGGTCATAGTCGATTCTTTTTCTAATATCTTGATAGTGATTTTCTGCCATCAACGTATCTATAGCTTCTTCTTCAGCTATTTCTATGGCAGGCTTGTAATTAAGGTTCATATATAATGATAGCTCCTCATCATTTGTAGGCAACTCATCAGGATCCATTATAAAAGGATCAAAACCTGTGCTCTCTTGAACAACTGATAACACATCTTTAGCGGCCATTTGACCTTCTATCATGTCTTGATATTTGCTACGTTTTGATTGTGACAAAGCATCTTGTGCATACGCCTTGACCTTAAACAGACGATCTTGCATACCATTAACTACAATATCGACAAACTTGGGTAATATAGGGACAGGTGTCCAATCAAGATTTAAATAAGATAGGTCGCCATCAACCGCTAGCTCATTTTTATATTTTGCAATAGACTGCTCGCCCCTCGCATATAATCTAAGCCTGTTGAAGTCACGCCATTGACTGTAATATCTACAACCGTTTGAATCTTTTCTAAACCACTCATATTGTATCGCTTGTCCTATCTGTAAACCAAATTCTTTGGTTGCTTTTTCTGAGTCCGATACAAACTGACTTGGAAAACCTACAGATGAAATATTTATTTTTACGTCTTCCATCTATTTGATTAATTCACTATAAATTCCACTATTAGCATATCTTGCAAAGTTAAGATTTATTTTGTTTTGTTTTTGTTCAGGTAAATAGAGATTCTTTTGATTAGCCATAATCGCCAAACCTGAGCTAATAGTAGCATCAAACTTAGTTCTATTGTTAATATCGAATCTTGCCCATTCATCCAAAGTCCTCGTAAAATACATACTGCCCATTGATGTGGGGTCTCGATAGGCTCCTGTTAAATCTATTCCTACATACTTTTCGATATACGATTCTATTGCAGACGCATGTGATTGTTTTACATCTTCTGATGTGTTGGGTATACCGCCGAGCTCCTTTTCTGTTTTAGACAGCTTGTTGTAATGTTTATCAGGACGATTCATACAAAACCCTCTGTATCCCCTGTTCTTGAAATGATAGAGAAGACGCGGCTTATTATTCTCTATCAGTATGGGCATGCTGAAAAATACACACGCCATTAACACTTCTTCAAAAAATATTTCAGCTGTTTGTGGTCTAGCAACATATTGTAAAAAAAACTCATTGCTTGGCGCATTGTCCATATTAAACTTTGTAAGGCCATGTAGCGCTCCGTTAGAACCCCTCCCCTTAACAGTACCCGATATGTCGTAAGAGTCGCATCCAAAAGCTCCTATGTGCTCGTTCAAAGGAAAGTATACTCCGTGTTTTTTGTATTTTTTATTAGTAATTTCTTTATCTGGCATCCATGACACGTAAAACCTACCCTTTGGGTCAGGGGTAAATATTACAGTGGAGTCTAATATACCGTCCCTCCAATAAAACTTACCTCGTGTAACATGCTGTTCAATAATCAAAGAATCATTGTAATCTATCTGTTGATATATTTTGGTAAGATTAAATAAAGAGGTTTTACTCTCGTCTCTAAAAGCATGAGATTCAGTGCGTGGAAACTGTCTGTAAAATTCATTTAGAGCATCAGCATCGTTTTTTAACGAATCTACTTCGGCTTGCCAATAGTCTATAGCTCCATTAGTTATATATTCATTGTCCACTCCCATCACTTTGGTTTCGGGTTTTTCAAAGACAGGCATGCCATATTTATCAATAAAACCTTCCATATTCCATTCCATAGGTATAAACAAAGAATACATACCGCTTTTAGTTTGTCCGTTGGAGTTCCGTGTATCTATGTCTGAATCTTCGTATAGCTTTTTGAAATTATCACCTCCTTTACTTAATGCATTAGAAGTAGAACCCATCATGCATTTACCTATAATCTTGCTACCCAGTCTCAAGCAGGTTTTGGTTACGCGCCAATTATTTAAGATATTGTTTGGCTTTATCCATTTACCACTCTCATCATGTACTAAGAGCAAAAGCTTTTCTCCATCATATGAGTTTTCGTCTGTATTTTTCCAGTCAATAGTTGTATCTAAACCATACAGCTCCTCATCAACTGCATCGTACATATTTTTTTTTGTAATCTTTGATGCTGGGACTCGGAAAGCTAATTCTGTTTTTGGTTTATCCATACCATCCTGTATGGGTTTAAAAAAGAAAGGCAGCCTGTTAGCGATAGGCACAACTTTGTCTGTAAACATTTTTTTGGCATCTGATCCTGTTTTAGATAGTATACCCACTCGTGAATCTTTAGCTAACGTTCCTGTATTTATACATTCTGAAGATCCCATAAAAGAAAATCCTGAACGTCTTATTTTTAAATATACTAACCCAAAACATCTGTTGTCAGCTTTGCACGCTTCCCAATAAATAAAAAATATCCGGTTAGCCTCCCTAAAATCTGGATAACCTACATCAATACTAGTCCACTGCAAATACATATAATGAGAACCTGTGATGTATGTAGGCTTGCCGTTATTATAAAACCAAAAACCGTACTCTCTTCTGTCAAATTCTGTTTCTATGTAATCAACCCAAGTGTTTTTAAATGAATTAGGCATTTCATTCCAATGAAATATAGAACTTATTCTTGTAAGTGGTTTGGGTATTTCCTTACGCTCCCAATATTGCTTTGTTGCAGATTCAGAAGTTTTATGTATTTTATCAGGCTGTGCAGGTAAAGCTATGTTTAAACCATTAATATTAACAACATCTCCTATCATACCGCTTTTTGATATAACCACCATGTCGTATGTGGAATTATATCCATATACCCATGTTTTAGCACGGTTCTTGTTTTTAAAAGCAGTAACCGGTATAAGATTCTTAACCTTATAAAATAATTTATTTTGATCGTCTTTCTGCAAAGCCTTGTTTTGTTTGTACTTTATCTCCGCCAATCAATGTGGCATTGATGTTTTCTTGTTCACTATCTATTTTATTTAATATATCAAATGCATCAAAGATTGCTAATTTTTTTGTTGCCGCAGCATTCTTTAATCTGTCAGCTGCTAATTCATCTTCAGGATCTGGTTTGATAATATCTTCTTTTGCTACTTTTATAAGTTGCTCAACTGCTGTACGACCAGCGTTTATTATTTGTTGTTTTAATAATTCAGATTTCATAAGATTAAAGTTATTTGATGGTCATACATTCTGTAAAGTTTTTGCCCTTCTACATAAAACTCATATTCGCTGTCTGGTTGAAATGCAACTCTTGCTCCTTTAGTCACACCTTGCTCTATAAGATAATGATTGGGATAATACATTTCTCCAACAAGCGGTTCCTCATTGCCTCTTTTTTTAATTATTGATTTAGTTTTTGATATAGGCTTTACAAAACAATACCTGTCATGACTAATCCACTCACTATCTTTTTTATATAAAAAAAACTGTTCGTTGTCTACAAAAAACAAATCATTCATAAAAAAACTTTTTCCACTTTTTTGCCTGCCCTTCATGTCGTTGTAATATTTAAATACGTTATGATGAACTAACAATATATCGCCTGTTTTAATTTTGCCTGTATAATTCAAAGGTGTTTCTACCACAACAGCCATACGGTTAGAAAACTTATAATCCTCTTCAGAGCTGCTTGTAATAAAATCTACACCGCCTATTTGTTTTGTATTGTTATATCGCTTGCCGTCTAAAGGTCTTACAATAAAGTAAAATGGAGATTTCATTAGAAATTAATATTATATTCTATGGACACGGGAACCCAAGAATTAAATTCTTTCCACAAAACTATCTCATCCTTTTTTTGTATCCATATCTTTATAGATGAAGAGCTTGTGTCTTGTTGTATAAGATGAATGAAATATTTCCCATTAAGAACTTCTTGTCCTACTATGTAATGTATAGCTCCTGACTTATAATCAGGTCCTACAGATATTTTCCTTATATCCATTTAATTAAATTAGATTTGAATATAAAGATACAAATATTTCAACGGCCTTGTCCTCGATACTTTTTGGTGTAGAGTTTGGAGCTTTTTAAAACAGAAGATTTTGTTTTGGCATGCACTCCTGGACGTTTAACTTTTGGCTTTATATTAGGTGTATAACTGTTATTTGATTTCGCCATGGTGATTCATTATTTCTGTTTTCTGTTTACTACCTTGAGAAGAGCCAAAGTAATATCCAATTACTTGAGTAAAAGCTGCCACTACTGCACCAAACCCCATATCAAATAGTCTTTGTGATTCTTTAGGTATTTCCCACAATCCAACTGCTCCTGCGATAACACCAATAAAACATAGTGTGATGCCCCACCCCACCGTTTTAAATAGTACATCATTAGAGCCTGATGCTAAAGCGGCCATCTCTCTTTGGCGGGCCGAGGCTCTATCTGCTACCTCCGCCTCATATGCTTCTAGCACCATCTCCTGAGCTCTAATTTTATCTTCAGCTGGCGCATCAGAATTTTTTATTGAACTGACTACTTGTTCTACAGACATGTCACCCTGTATAAGACTGCCCAATGTGGGGTTAATTAAACCAACCCCTGCTTTTAATAATTTTCCTACAGTGGTTTGCCCAAATTTTTTCTTTGTGTTGCTCATATTAGTTGATAAGAAGTTTTACCATTTTCTTTTACAGCTTTCATAACTCGTCCTCTATTATCGCTTTCGGATATAAAACTTACATGTACCCAATCAGGATTTGTATCATCTCCAAACTCCCATATTATTTGGTCGAAACTTAAATTATCCTTGATGTACTGAAACATTTCTGCATTTGTTTTATGGCCAAAAGTATCATCGAGGTCAATCGCTCTTCCTTCGCAATGCTGTGAGCGTGAACTTCCACCGATAGCCTGATTTAAATCTTCACATCTAAAAAAGCTATTAATTTTTATTGGTCCCCCAACCCATTTTCTTAATGGTTCAAATATGTGATCACACAATATTCCCATGTTTGATAATTGATAGGCGGTAGGCGTATTGTCTATTCCTAAACGTGTAGCTGTGTTAGACTTAACGCCTTCTTTGTAAGAAACGTGTTTACTTATTTTTTCCATGCATTATATACCATTTATGTAAAGTATATCCTATTGCAACGAGGGATAAGATTATTTTGAGTATAACATCAAGATTTGTCAAAGATGTCATCAATGCAACAAAATTCAAAGCATATATTTTCAAATCAGTTATTGACATTTTTAGTATATATGTATTTTATTTTGATGTCCCCCGCTGTTGTTGTTGTGGTATATGTCATTTTTTCTTTGCTTTCTTTCCTGCTCTATTATTACCACCCATTGCTTTAGGCACATCGCCTATTTGATTACCAACCTCTTTGATTGCTTTTGTTACATCTCGAAGTTCTTGACCTACACGATCCACTCTTTTTGACACATCATTTTTCATTTGAGCAAATTTTTCCTCCAATATGTCTGGGATCATGTTATTGTTTTCGTCTTTAGTAAGACCTTTTTTAGTGAGCCAAATTGCGGCTACATTGATTATGATTAGTAATATTACTAATCCGATTAAAATAATTATTGTTGTGTTCATAAGATTTAATTTAATTAATATTAATTTATTTAATAACTAAGTACAGGTATTCGCCATTAAGAGCATTATATGACGTATCTGTTGTTATAATTTCGAAAGAATTAGAGTTAAAATTAGCTGCACTAAATGTGCCTTCTAGATTTGCTAAATTTGGATATAATTCTTTATCTCTAGGATTACTTGTAGACCTTGTGTTGTCTAATATTCTCCAATTAGCCGAGGCATCAACTCTTTTTATTAATAACCAGCCTGGCTCAAATCCATTTGCTCCACCTGATGTTCCATCATCTGTGGTATATATAGTGTTACTTGTTGTATTATTACCTGTATATACTCCTATTTTTTGGTAACCTGAAATTGAATACCAGCAATAGGCTATATAGTTATCTCCATTTTTGTTTGTTGCATCTTTTGTTCCTACTGTAAAAACAGTTGGTGTTGGCGCAGTATCATCCCATGGTGCTGAATCTACATCAAAATCATTTGGGGCATTTAAAGAAGCTTTTTTTGTAGCACCTACAGCTGTACTTAAAACCATCCAATTATCTATAGTATCTAAGGTTTTTGTAAAAATTAGTTCCGGCGCTGCACTTAATCCGTGTCCAATTGTTGCAGATGAACCTGTTCCTTTATATTTTACGATAGAAAATCCAGCGTTTGTATGAGGTTGAACTATACTTTGAGAAGTTCCATTATTATTTATAGAACCAATACTTGAGCTACCCCAACTCCAAGCTACATAAGTTCTGCCACTTGTATTAACTTCACCTCCACCACCTGCTCCGTCTAAAATAAAACCATTATTAAATAAAGAAACAAAACCGTTTAAAGATGTACTTGCTGCCGCTGTACTATCGGATGATATTCTACTTGGCTCACCTCTAACAGAATCGTGTAACTCGTGACTTGTTGGGTTACTTCTTGATTTTATCCAAACCAATGAAGGATTTTTGCTTGTTCCTTCATAGTAAGTAATATTAGTTTCCGATGAAGCATTATAGTTTCCACTTAAATCATTAGCGTTTGTGTCAAACGTATATGCGGCAAAACATCCAGCTCCTGTAGGGAAGTTTAATGTATTTGCAGTTGAAGATGTTTCATTATAAAGTTCACTAACCTGTGATGCTGTTAAAACAGTATCAAAAAATCTAAACTGGTCTATACTACCTGTAAGTTCAAAGCCTGATGATAGTGAATATGTGCCAATTGTAACACCATTAGAATTTGATGATACCGTTCCTGAACCTGTTCCTGTATCACAAAGAATGCCGTTGTAATAAATTTTTGCTTCAAAAGTAGAAGGATTAAAAGTCACTGTACAGTGCTCCCATGTAAGCTCATTATTAGCTATAGCTCCTGTTCTTACATCTACATTTGTATTGCTTGTATTATGCATCTGAAAAACAAAACCAGCTGATGCTGATTGCCATTCTAGTTGCCAACCATACGCACCTGAACCCCCATTACCTTTATCCGCAATAAAAGTTCGATTGGTATTTTGTCTAAAAACCCAAAGGCTAATACTTAAATCACTTGTTCCATTAAAATTAGTTGAATTAGGCAACACTATACTTCCGTTACCTGCCATCACAGCTGCGCCATTTAAATGCCCTCCTATTGTTTGTGAACCTCCAGTGCCAGTATATAAGTTTGTTTTAAAACTGTTTGCTAGAGTAGGTGTTGTTGATGTGGGGTCAGATGCTATTGCATAATATAAATATGTTCCACCATTAGAATTATAATCTCCTGCGGTAGATTTTATTTCAAATCCATTACTTAAAAAAACAATGTCCACATAATCAGTTTGCTCTGCCGCAGAATCATTAGCTTCTAGGACATCTTTACCAAATCCTAGTGATACTCTTTTATTGTCTTGAATCCTCCATCCGCCTGCGCTATCACTTCTTTTAATCATTAACCAAGCAGGTTGAAACCCTGTGGTAACAATAGGTCCTGCTGTACTTCCATTACCTACATATGCACCCACTTTTGAATAACCTGCAACAGAATGAAAACAATATGATACTACATTATTTGTTCCACCGCCTGCATATAAATGTGATGTAAAGGTAGTATTAGTTACAGAAGAAAAATTATATGTATTATTTGTGGCTACTGAATTGTTTAAATTTAGATATACATATTGTGTATTTGGCAAGGATAAACCATCGTGATATACATACCAATTATCAGCAGTATCCAAATTTTTCCATATAATCATTTCAGGAGCTTCACTTAATCCATGACCTACATTAATACTTGTATTGGTTATAGGAAACTTAACAATAGAAAATCCAGCTCCTTCATTAGCTCTTACTGTGCTTGCAGTAGTTCCTTGATTATTTGTAACTTCTGTAGCAGAGGCTTTGAAGCACCAACCAACATAGGAGTAAGGCGCTCTATTGGTAGCTCCATTATTATTCACAGTAAAACCATCTGTATCAAAAGAAGTAAATCCCTCATAAGGCGCTGTGTTGGTGACTTCGGCAGTAGTAGAATTAGCTTCTAGTTGTTTATTAACACCTCTTATACTATCATACAATGCGTGTGATTCAGCAGGTGAACTTCTCCTTTTTATCCATACTAAATCAGGTTGAAAACCTACTCCTGTTATTGCGTGTGATGCATCAGTACCAGCCCACAAAACAGTATTAAAATTTTCTGATGCAATAGGCGAACCCCCTTCATCATCTATTTGATACCAATTACTTCCATCATAAAACTCTACCTTATTATCGTCTGTATTATATCTAAAATCACCAGCATTTAAGTTTGTAGATGGTCGTTGAGCAGTAGTGCCACTAGGCAAACGTACTCCTGATGTTGTAGATTCAAACTCAAATAATTCTGGTGTTGCTATTTTTGTTGTTGCCATAATTTATATTTTATAATCCGTAAGTAGCTTTAAAATAGTCATGAACTGTTTGTATTTCTGAATCACTTTTTAATTCGTTTTGCCAATAATTTATATCTCCATAATACATACCACCATAATTGTAATTAGGATAATAAGAAATGCCAAACCCTAAAGCATTAGATGACTGTCCCCATGTAGCGCTATAAGAATACCTCCAAATAAGGCTACCGTTTTTATATAATTTAAAATAAGATATACCTCCTGAGTTATATTCATGAGTTAATCCTACTCCTGTCCATGTAGGATAAGGAAGTCCAAATTGAGCTGTTTCAGTTGTTGTGCTTGTAACTATATTACTTAATGATGAATCATAAGCGTGAGCATAAATATAATATTGATAAGTTAATCCTATTCTCCAAACAACATGAGTAAGAGTATTACCATAATCCGTATTGCTTGAACCAGTGCTGTTGCCAATTTGAAAAAGTAGCGGATATTCATAATTAGAAGTATAACTAGAATCTGCTGCCATAAATCCATACCATGAGAAATTTTCTTGCGTAGGATATATTGAATATTTATTAAGACCTGTAGTACCACTAGGATTCATAGCAAATCCTTGATTCCCTGAACCAAAAGTAGCTTTAGCGCATTTAGCTCCAGCTAATGTATCCACAGATATTGATCCGCTATTACCATAAGGTGTAGCTACATGACTATTTGAGCCACTATTAGTCCATTCAGATATAGTTCCGCTTGAAGGCAGCTCGTCAGGATTTAAATATATTGATGCGTTAAAAGGATTACTACTTGATAGATTAGCAAAATTTTTCCACTCTGTGCCATTATAAAATTGCATCGTAGATGCAGAATTATTAGATGATTGAGAGGTGTCATTACGAAGCATACCTTCAGTAGCTGTTCCACTAAAAGCTCCGCCACTTGGCATTTTTAATGACTTTGTTGTGTCAGCTTTATTTAAAGAGGTTACCTCTGGTATTATTTTAGTTGTTGCCATAATATTTTACCTTGTTCTTGAATCCCACTTTTGTTCTTCTTCGTTCCAACTCCAATATAATTCATCATAATCTTCAGGATAATCTATTGGAGGATTCCACACGCCTGTTGTTGTGTCCCATACCCAACTCGGATATGGCTGATTATTATCAGGATTTATATATACATAATCCACCCATTCTGTTGTATCTTCTTTCCAATAATGCTGACCTTCAGGTTTAGGGGTTGGCGGCTGCCATATACAAGTTTCTTCATCAAGAGTCCAACTTGGATAAGGTTGTTCTGCATAAAATGCATCTCTTACAGGGTCGTATATATTTCCGTTGCTTGCATAATTTTTTCTTATATTTCCGTTATAAGATGTTCTTTTAACTCCATAAAAACCTTCCCAATATATAGTATTGTCATAATCTTCTTTAGGAATATTATTTTTTTCATCTAGCTTTGTTTGTATCTGAGCCTGTATAGCTTCTACTTCAGCCATCCATACCTCTTCGTCTTGGGTATAATCAATATCTTTTTTACTTTCTTCAAGAGCTTTAATTTCCGCATCTATAGAGGAAGTGTCTCCGCTTCTTGTTTCCAATTCATCACGACCCACAACTACATTAGTTACTCTACAAAGTGCATTAGCTATTGTAGTTTCTAATGTGTTTTTTTCTGCAATTAAATCTTCCGTATTGTTATACTCAAGCTCGTGTAGCTGGTCTTTTATTTCTGTTATATCCTCTGCTAGCCTTTCTTTTTCTGTATTTACTTCCTCTTCCTTTGCAATGTATTCTTGAGAACCAATAGGGTGTATAGCTGCTAGCTCAGCTTCTAAAGTTTTTAATGTATCACTTGTAGATTTAGGATAATATAATTCGTTTATTGTATCACTAATTTCTTTTGATGTTAAGTCATGCCCTTCATCAAAATTATTATCAAAAGCATTTTTTATATCTTCATTTGTAACTGTAGGATATAATGTTGAATATAAAAGCTGATAACCTTCTGAATCAATATTATCTTGTCTAATAACATTTATTTCGTTTTCTATTTGATAAAGCCTAGCTCTTTCTGTAATTGTAAACTCTTCGTTTGATATGTATGCGTAATGTGCCATATTAGAATGTTACTGTATCTGATGCGCCTGCCGCTGTTATTGAATATACATAATCTCCACCGTCTGCTACACCATTAATTGTACCTCCTCCAGATGTTCCATTGCAAGTTACACCTGAAGTAAATGTGGCTGATGATACAGGTATTCTTAGAATAACAATGCCTGAGCCTCCAGCGCCTCCAGCTGTATCAGCTGCACCGCCGCCACCGCCGCCACCAGTGTTTGCCCCACCAGCTATTGGGGCTGTATTATTGCCTTCAGCTCCTGCGCCGCCGCCGCCATCCCCACCAGGGATAACCGTATAACCAGCAGAAACTCCTCCTGAACCGCCGCCTGCATATGTGACAGCAGAACCAGTTATTGAATTAGACTGACCATCTCCACCATGACCTGTTCCATCAGTATTACCAGCTTCTCCTGCGCCGCCGCCGCCACCACCTGGGTAACTACCACTAGCTTGTCCAGCACCACCTGCGAATCCCTCTACAGGAGTAAAACTTCCTGAATTACCAGACCCACCTGAAGTATCATAAGCTCCACCTCCTCCAGAACCTCCAGAACCTCCAGCAGTGCCTTGTCCACCACCAAGTCCGCCGCCTGTAGAAGTTATTGTATTAAAAACAGAATTACTACCTGGGTTTCCATTATTATACACAGGATTAGATGCTCCTCCAGCACCAACTGTTACAGTGTACGCAATGCCTTGAGATGCTGTAAATGCAGTACCACCATAATTTGTTCTATAGCCTCCTGCTCCGCCGCCACCTGAATTGGAATTAGATCCTCCTGAACCTCCACCCGCAACTACTAAATAATATAAATCATAATTTGGAATTACAGCGTTTTCTTTTAAGTTTCTCCATTCTGTTCCGTTGTATACTTCTGTTCTATCAGTCTCGGTATTTACTCTTAAATCTCCTGATGCTGGTGAGCCTGACCTTTGAGCTGTTGTTCCTTTTGCCCATATAAGTCCTCCAGCGTTTCCACTCATGTCAATATTGTCTGTTGTTACTTGCGTAATATTTGGTGGTAAAGGAAAATTAATAGTTTCTGATGTCGTAGTAGTGGCTGTTATTATATACACATAATCTGAGCCAACAGATACTCCTGCTATATCACCGCCACCTGATGTTCCGTTACAAGTTACTCCGCTAGAAAATGATGCTGTTGCTACGCTAGTTCTAAGTATGACTACACCTGAACCTCCTGTAGCATTATATCCTCCAGCTCCTCCGCCTGTATTTGCCGTTCCATTATTAGTGCCACTAGCCACAGCTCCGTTGCCGCCGCCTCCTGTACCTCCAACACCGCCGCCTGTAGTGGAAGCAGAACCGCCGCCGCCGCCTGCAAAATAAACATCACTGCCGTCTACTTCTCCTACCGAGTATGTAGAAGATAATGTTGTTGTAATTATATTTACTGCTAATCCTGTACCTCCATTTGCTCCTGGCTGGTTCAAACCTGCCGCCGCAGTGCTTCCTGCTACTGCTGCTCCTCCGCCACCACCAGCAGGATAAGAACCACTGCCAACAGTCGACGAAGATGTACCGCCAGCAAAACCTTGATTAACTGTTCCTGCTGCTCCTGCATTACCATATTGTCCCCCAGAGCCACCTCCTCCAGAACCACCGACTCCTGCGGTGTAGCTGTTAGCTGTTCCTGAACCTGTTCCTCCTCCATCAGAAGTAATAGTTGAAAATACTGAATTGTCTCCATTTGTAGCAGCTGGTCCACCAGCACCCACAGTTACTGTATATGCCGTTCCTTCGTTAAGTGTTAATGATGATTCAGCAGATGAGCCTCCTCCTGAATTAGAGCCGTAAGATGTTCTTAGTCCTCCTGCGCCTCCTCCTCCTGGAGAGTCCGCAGCAGTTCCCCCTCCTCCAGCTACAACAAGAAAATCAACAGTTATACTTGCCATGCTTTAAAATTAAGTTGTTGTTACTGCCTCTACTGTAGAGCCGTTAGGGAAATTACCAGCCGCAAGGGTTAGTGTTTTACCTGACAGGGCGCTGAAATTTGCTTTTGCTTGATATACACCGTTTATGTATACATCTATATAATCTTTGCTTGTTGGATCAGTTGCAGAAGTAACTGTTATACTATTGGTGCTAGCATTACTTATGGTAAAAGAGTCTACGGTTTTAGTTACACCTGCTCCACCACCGTATGTAATATTACCACCCATGCCTGAATGGATAGAACAATAATAATATAGTGTAGGTGAATTTTGTGTAATTCTCAACCTTACTCTTCTAGTAGCGTAGCTATTGAAGTTTGTTGTGTTGGAATAATCTGCTTGTGATACAGCGGTAAGCGTGTTAGCAGATGTGCTTCCATAATATTGTATTCCTGTTGCGTATGGCGTACTTCCATCTAATACTTCACCAATTTCTAATGGATGGCCATCGTTTGTCGCTGCATCTTGATTAAATTCATATGTAAAACCAGGGGTAAGATTTATAGATGCTTGGTAAGCTCCGTCTATATATAGTTGATTTCCTGATCCTGGATTGACAACAGTAACTGTCATCTCTGATGCTTGGTCTAAAAGCAGTTGATCAGTTGCCGTTCCTGTGGTTATTACACCGCCTCCTACTTGCACGCTGTTTACTACGACAGTAGTATTTTCTTTTATTGTTGCGGTATTTCCTACAGATATTGCTTGGTTTGTTCCTTGGTCACCTGCTAGTGTCCAAATATCACCAGACACATTGATTGTAACAGTATCAGTGGCAGTAACCGCAGTTGTAACATTAGTGCCTCCTGCAAATGTTATTGTGTCTCCGCTGTTGACAGTTTCGGTTCCAGTATCACCTGATATGTCGAAAGATGTAAATCCTCCAGCCGGTGTAGCCCATGTACCATCTCCACGAAGAAAGGTTGTGCCCGATCCTCCTGTTGGCACGTGTCCCACATTTGTTGTTCCTGCATAAGCCATAGATTGTACAAGAACAGTACCCGTAGTTGGATTGACTACTATTGGTGTTCCGCTTGATGTTCCAGGTGTTGTCTCGTCTACAGATGTTACTGCTCCTATGGCAGCAATCGTTATCTCATCAGTACCTGCCGTTAGAGTTACACCTGAGCCAGCAGTAAACTGCAAAACCTCTGTTGTCGAGGAAGAGCCTGTTTTAGTTCCCGTAAGGGTTAGGTCTACGTTACTACCGTCTTGAGTCGTAGCAAAAGAATATGTTGTATCTAAGTTTGCAGGTGGTATCTGTACATTTATATTACCACTTGCTGTGTAACCTACTATCCTAGTTATATTAGAGGCTACCGTTTCTTCCGTGAATTGTGAAAATTTTACTGCCATTTTATTATTCTGTTATCATGTTTTGACTAGTTGCTTCTGTTATTATTTGATCAGATGCTTCCGTTATTATTCTTTGCGTGCCTCCTGACCCGCCAGACGGAAACATGCTCCCTATTGAATTGCTTATAGCTATGTAACTAATCATTATATAATAATGCCGATTACAATCACCACAATGCCATTATATTAGCAGCAGTCGTACTAGTGTTCCAAACTTTCACAACTTGAACAGGAAAAAATGTTCCTGTTTGAAGGCCAACAAATGTTACATCGTCACCTCCTATAGTTGTTACTCTTATGTTACCAGATGCTCCTATATATAAAACAGCTCCTTCTTGAGTACCACCATAAATAACGTATGCCTTGGCCGTATTGGTAAACACATTATCTTTCACAAGTAATGTTGTTCCGTTTACAACTTTTACTACTGTTGTCTGTGTTGAGTCTGTCGTGTTAACAATAATCATCCCCGGCTTTATACCTGCGAGTAAAAAGTCTAGGGTAGCCATATTGTTGGGATCTGTACCCACACGATTTGCATCTATGAGCTGTGTAGCGCTACCAGTAGTAGTTGTCCCTGTAGGACTGTTAACACCTATGTTTGGAATGTCAGTGTTGTCACTTGGATTTACTGACCACGCTCTTCCTGCTTGTAATTTTTGATATGCCATTTTTTTATCTTTTGTAAGGGAATATTCTATTTAAGGTGTCTCGTCTTTCATCGCAACCACATGGCTGTCCTGTCATTTTAGATACTTTATCAACAGCTGATTTTATACCCGTTGCTTTTGTAAACTTTGCTACCGTATCTCCAAAACCTCTTGATTTCATATTATCTTTTGCACCCGAAGTTATTAGCATAATTAGCCATAGCCACTACAGGCTTTGAATAATTATTTTTGTTTCTCATAATTTTTGATGCGGCAGAACAAGTTGATGTACCAGGCATATTTTTCTTTACCCAATTGGTAAACTTGCCTTGATTCTTTTTTGCAATCATAGGAAAAGCTCCCTTTTTTGTTCTTCCTCTTGCAGCCATTATTTTCTAATTAATGATCCGATGTGATCTTTTACACTTCTTTTTTCTCCGTGTGATTCGTATGTCATCGAGTGATCACCACCGTATGCATGTCCATAAAGTTTTTTAGACATCGCTTTACTTTCATCTCTTCTAGCTTTATAGCTTTGAGATTTTTTGCCATGACGAGCTCCTAGAGATTCGTCTAATCTAGCGTTATATCCTTGTTTCATAATGTTAAAATTTTAAATTATAAATACAAAGATACTAATATTTTCCTTTCCTATTTTTGGGTGAACTTTTGGTTGATCCCCCTGGTCCAGACCAGAGAGTTTTGCACGCCCAATAGCGTGCTGTAAGTTTTGATTTTGCTTGGCCGCACTTGTGTCGAGCTCTGAAAGATTTCCTTGCGGCACTACTATAGTTATGACCATAACCTGTAGCCCCGAAATGAATAAGTTTTTCTTGTCCTCCCGAACAAGCTTTTACCATTTTCTTTTTTCCTGCTCTGTCGCTTTTGGTAACGACATTACATTTCATTTTACTTTTGTCAGCCATTATGCGTTTCTTACTTTAGCGGCTCTTGTGTTAGAAACAACAGTCTTGCCTCTTGAGCCTTCTCTTTTTTTCTTTCTAGCGGTTGCTGCTAATTGTCTCTTTGACAATCTACGTGCTTTTGCTAAAGGCAAACAGCGATCAGGATTCTTTTTATCTTTACTCGTACCACATGGTCCTTTTATTTTACCATCTGTACCAATACGAACCCATTTTTGTTCACGCCATTTTTTTAACTCGCCCATTATTTTTTAGGTTTCTTCATAGACTTTAGCAGTCTATCAATTTTTCCTGCTTGAGCTTTGTGCATCGCCGATGCTTTTTTGAGTTGAGATGATATCTCTCTAAGTTTTTTTGCGTCCATTACTTTTTCATTTTAGCACCTGCAATACGGTCTGCTTGTGTAGGCTTTGGATTATTGTCTATACCAGCCATAACGCTGAGCATACCAAACGCAGGTCTTTTACCTCTGCGGGTTTTTTTATTCATTTTACTCATAACAAACTATTTACAAGCGTCTTGCGTATTGTCACAATGTCCTGAAACATCAGACGTATTACCGCAATGGCACTCTGGTTGATTTACGTTTTTCATCTTTTACTTTTTTTAGCGTAGTTAGGATCTTTACAATATTTACTAGCGGCCATATTTGCATAAGCTGAAGGATAAGTGTCAAAGGTTCTTTTCGCCCACGCGATTCCCGCAGGGCAAATTTTATTACCTTTCTTTTTAGTTCTTCCCTTAGCCATTAGTATCCGCTCATTTTTTTCTCCATCCCATATCCAGGGTTGTTTTTCTTTTTGCCTTTCATCATTTTAGAAAATGAATCGGCTTGTGCTTTTCCTATTGCGTTGTAAGGAAAAACTCTCGATGTTCCGTTAGGTAGTTTTACTGTTGGCATTTTTATAAATGTTTTTAACTTTTATTGAATCTTTTACTTTAGGATTTCTACTCTCCTTGTATGCAGGATTGTAAGGCATTCCACCAGGCCCAATCTTGAATTTTGTCATCAGCGTATCAATTTGCTTGTTACGCATAGGTATAGAGTCGTGTATTTTTTTTCTTGGATCACGCATGACTATTCTTCTCTAGTTCGTTCTTCATAACTCTCACCGTTCCAGTGACGATATGTTATTATTTTTTTCTTTGGCGCTTCGGGTTTTTTCTCCGCAGCTTTTTTTGTTGTTGCTTTTTTTGCCATGATTATTAGACTTTTCGATTTAAATTTTTGAGTTCAGTTAATTTTTCAATCATCTCTTTCTGCATGTCTATGATCATTTGTTCTAACTGGTCGTTACGTGTTTCCATCTGATCGTTGATAGAAGATAGAGATTCATTTTTCTTTTGAAGTTTATTTACTTCATCAGGCTGCTGGCCTATAATTGTATAGACTACCATCCCAAGACTTGATACCAAAGTACCTACTATTGCCACAAATAAATCTTTGTTTACAGGTGGTATTTCTATAAAACTAAGAAATAAAAGTAAGCACACAACCAGTACAAATATCCCCAATGCACCTATGTAGTGCCGTATATCCTTTCTCTCATTTGTCATAATTGTATATCTTTGATACAAAGTTATAAAATTAAATCTAATGAAAAATCGCCGTGAAAGGGACTATATGAAATATTGGAGAGTCATCCGTTATTTCGTCAAAAGAAAATACGGTATTAATACTGAAGAGCTAGACATGCTCTTTTTTTTGTATAGTGAAGAATATTTTAACGTAGATAAATTTAAAGAGTTCAACAGTCTTTTAGGATGGAACAAAAAAAGATTTAAAAAACTTCGCAAGGAAGGGTGGATAGAAGTTGTAAAGCCTTACAAGTTCGGAGGCCCTAAAGCCTTATACGGCCTATCATTCAAGACGGTACACCTAATCAGGTCGATATATGACAAGCTAGAGGGGGGTCCCATACCTACAGCAAAAAGCAAAAATCCTATCTTTTTAGCTAAGGCTGGTTATTCGGACAAGGTATATCGAAAAGCTATTGAGCGTATGAACGAGGCTATAAGACAAGAACAATGTCATTCTCTCGAATTATAGTAAAGGGCTCATCATGGATCATCATCGTATAACCCGCTCTTTTGTCGTAGTATATCTCGCTATCTTTCTCGATAGCTACAACGTCAGTGCCTATTGCAACAATCCTGCCCTTCTTATACCTAAGCTGATTAGCATCTTCATCAGAAAGTAATAATCCCGATGAGGTTTTTATCTTCTCGTTTATTTCTTTTATAACAACGTACTTACCTATTGGTTTCATTTCGCGTCGTAACTTCTAGCCATAGTTATAATAGCGTTAGTAGATAATATTGTTGTGGCTACTGACACTGCATTAGTCAGTGCTTCTTTGGTAACCTTTAGCGGATCAATAATTCCCATTTTGATCATGTCTCCTCTTTTTTTGGTCTTCACGTTGCATCCCTCCCATACTTTGTTCTCGGTGTCCCAGCTGACATACTTATGCTGCTTGTCTCTCGCTATGCCTGCATTACTCAAAATCGTATTACTAGGCTCATGTAAAACATCTAATAAAACTGCGATAGCAGTTTTTCGCGATTTTGAATTGCTAGTTAGGTATGATTTGTTAAGCATATCGGTACACATCAGATAGGCAACCCCACCTCCAGGAAGTATCCCTTCTTCCAAGGCAGAGCGTACCGCACATACCGCATCATCAACACGGTCATACAGCTCCTTCTGCTCTAGGTCTGTGTTACCTCCCACGTATATTACACCAATCCCCCCAGTAAGTGAGGCAATACGTTGTTTTATAAATTCTTTATCGGCTTTTGATTTAGTTATCTTATGCTGCTCCCATAACTGGTCTACTCGTTCTTTTACTTTGTCATCGTTATCTATCTCAGAGTCTTTGACTATCACCGTCTCATCTTTGGATACGATTATTTTCTTTGCCTTACCCAGATCCTCAAAAGTAATTAGGCTCAGGTCATCGCCTGTACTCTCCGAAAAATAAGTAGCACCAACTGACAAAGCTATATCGTTCATCAGCTCTTGTTGTTTGTAACCAAAATTGGGAGGAATGATAGTACAAAGTTTCAAGTTGTTTTTCATAACGTTAGCGGCTAAAGTATTGATAACGTTTTGTGAACAAGGTGCTATGATAAGCAGTTTTTTGTTCTGGTTTATTATAGGCTTTAGAATGGTCTCGATAGATAATATATTATTTATCTCTGCATCACATACAAGCACGTGCACATCATCGAGTATACACTGGTCTTTCTTCTGATCGTTTATAAACAAATGCGAAGAATATCCCCGGTCTACTTTTATCCCTTGCGTAGTCTGCGAGTAGGTCTTACTATCATCGCTCTTCTCAATGGTTACTATACCATCTTTACCGACAGCCTTATATGTATCGGCGATTATCTTCCCTAGCTCTTTGTCATTGTTGCATGATATGGTTGCCACATCTAGCAGCTTCTCATCATCCACCTGAACCGCTATATTAGAAAGCTCATTTATGATTATATCTTTCACTGCATTTATCTCACGTATCACTTCTGTCTTGTCAGACACGTTCTGTACTTGTCCGCGCATAGGATCAAACTCCTTTATCGCATTAAGCACTATAGCCTCGGTAAGAACTATTGATGTGGTAGTGCCATCACCTGCATGGGTGGCCGTCTTCTCTGCCGCCTCTTTCATCATACGCACCGCAAGGTTCTCTACCGGGTCCAACAAAGATATACTCTTGGCTACAGTAACCCCATCCTTGGTAACAGTGATACCTTTCAAATGCTCCTGCGATTCTATCAGCACCGTCTCGCCTAGCGGACCTAAGGTCGACTTAACACAACGTGCTATCTTTTTAATTCCTGAGATAAGTTTCTCTCTGGCCTCTTTGTCAAAATGTAATTCTTTAGGTGAATATCCTCCCGATGTATTCATGTGATTTGATTTAAATTAAATTAGATTAAAACAAAGGTAGTGTAAAAAATGTTGATTTTTTTTCCTTTAGGTGACTTTTTATTTTTTTATACTTTATTACTTTTTTTTCGACTCCACGCGAGGAAATATTAACATAATCAACACTACCCTTGATAATCAGATAGTTAGGTACTGAATATCAACACTAAATTCTACACTCGAGTGTAAAAGTTTTACACTAATTGCTGTTTGTAACATCAATAAACCAAATTAGTGCGATTACTAAAATCCAAAATGTTATGTCGTCAACCATAATTTTATGTAAAAGTGTACACTTTTTTTTATTTAGTGTAAAAATTAGTGCACAAAAAAAGGCTACCTAAGTAGCCCCATACACCTGAATAATAACGAACAAAAATTATCCAAATAAATCTTTTCTCATCTCAGCTCGCTCTATCCCATCTGCTATCATTTTAATCTTACGATCCTCATCAATGATACGCTTCATGTTAGCTGCCTGCTGAATACCCGTCATTCCATTAGGACGACCATTTATTAGTCTACCGTTCTTCACATACAATCCGTCTACGAAGTTGCCTATGCTATTGTCCTTATCTATTTTTTTCATACGAAATAGTTTTTGTAAATATACAAAATATTTAGATACACAGGGGTTGCTCTTTATACATACGCACACGGCTGACCACGGCAAAAAAAAAGTCGAATTTTTCCAAAAAGTCAAATTGCAAAACCTGGACACATTCAAATTTTTTGCCGTTTTTTTTGCTTGTCTCCTGCTCCTGGTCCTGCTTTTCCTGCTCCTGCTCCTGCTTTTTTTCGTTTCTCCTTCCCTCTGATAAAGGTTGAACGTTCAGACCTTCCCCTTTATAACCCCCAAAGCAAAACAAAAGTTTAATAAAATTGCACCAACTCCAGGACCTGGAGCTCTTGTCTATCTTCTGAGATCCCCAGCACCAAACCAGGAACAAACACCAGGAACAA
>Ga0208899_1000200_pt1 | contig 39902 bp, 57 predicted proteins | sample VirMetDEL_Nov_24_FD_184518 | JGI IMG/M metagenome (GOLD analysis project Ga0208899, IMG submission 184518) | Aqueous microbial communities from the Delaware River and Bay under freshwater to marine salinity gradient to study organic matter... | ecosystem: Environmental > Aquatic > Marine >... | reverse complement strand
TTTTGTGAATGGCATTCTATTGTTTTCCTATTGTTAATTAACCTGAGTATATGGTATCCAGGTGTACGCTTTCAACACATGATTGTACTATTTTTAAATATTACTTGCATAGTATAGTGTTGCAGTGTTACACTCTTGCCATACAAACAACCGAAAAAAAACAAACAAGGAGATTATATGTTTTTAGTTACTGATTATAAAGTTAAAACCAACATTACAACTGATTCTTTTAAGAAGTTCATTAAGAAGTGTATCGACTATGATATCTTCGCTAACATGGACCAGGGTGTTATCAAGTTTCGTGCTGACTATGTTGTTGACATGCGACCAGCACATAGTGAAGCCAACTACGCTGTCTGGAATTGGATGGGTACACTCAGACTAGTCGATTACAGCCAACCAGATGCATACTCAAAGCAGTCAGGTGACTGGCCAATAATTACTGACATCTATTTCAGTAAGGAACTCAACAATACAATCTGCATCCATACTACTCTCGATAGTTCTGAAGAAGAGTAGCATCCATACTGATGATGGCCCAGGTGGTTCCTGGGCCGAAACACTAAGTGTCTATGGTAACCAAAAAAAACAAAAGGAACAGCGATATGAAATTAGCAAATAGATATTCAAAGGGTGTCACATTACATAGTAAGTCAGAAGGTGACTTAAGATATTCTCTCAGACGTAAGGTCATTAACTTAATTTATGAAACCAACAGAAGATTACAAGCGCTTGGAATGGCTCGTCTACCTAGAATTGAGGTCAGGGTTCTTAAGGAAGCAGATTATGCTGGTATGGCTTACAGAGGTACAAACATTATTCATATTACTGAATGTGCTATTAACTATCAAACAGCTAAACAGCGCCTAGTAATCTGGCATGAGATTGTGCATGGCTTAGGATGGGGTCATGTTGAGGGCTGTAAGCTTATGGATGCTAACCCTTGGCGCTTATGGTCCAATGGTGTTGAGGAATCAGAAGTCTGGGAAACATTTCTAAAGTATGTCACCGAGTACCAGCAGAAGAATTAATCTCCATACTGATGATGGCCAGGGTGGTTCCCTGGCCGAAACCAATAGGTCTATGGTAACCAAAAATAAAACAAGGACAGCAATCATGAACATACAAGAAAAAGAAACTTTTAAAAATAGGACTCTAACCCAAATAGCGCTTAACACCGCCATTAGATACTTCATGGATTTTGCATACAATTCATTACAAGATATGTGGCAGATGAAGAAGGATGGTACTTTCTACAAGCAAACCCAGGATAAGATTGATACATACATCAAGTTAATTCTGGAATGTACCAGTGACCATATGGCTAAAGTTTATGGCGCAGATATTAAGGGTTTGAATGCATATGTAGGTAATGGCTATAAAGGCCCAGGAAACAATCAAAAGTTTAACTTTAGGGTTAGTGCTAGTTATTGTGATACAACTGGTAATGAGCCGCAATGGCTAACCCAGGGCAACTATATGTACGTTGGTAAACAAGCGCCAGAGTGGCTTAATGCAGATGAATTTGAAGAGAACAATAAGAAATATATCCAGGACCAAAAAGATAAATATCCTATCGTATCTGTAAAGGATGCTATGACAGCACAACGACATTACATGAAGCTTAAAAAAGCTATCGATGATGCAAGACAAGCAAGGCGCGATTTTGCATACAACTTTGGTTCAGAATACTTAACAAACAACATTTAGAAAGGGACAGCGACATGAACTTAGAACTAGGAATATATTATTACATAGATGATAATGGTAACAAGGTTTATGACCTTGATGTTATAGGCGATGAAATAGCAGATAAGCTAAGAGACATAACAAAAGATGATGTAGAAGTCATTATAACATCAAATGGTAAACAAACATGGGAGAATAGATAGTCATGAGTAAAATATACATAAATAGAAACCCAGAGAACAGCACTGAACAAGGCAGTGTAGATTTGAAAGTACGTCTAGACTTTCCACCAATCCAGCATAGCTTTTTTAATAGATGTTTTGATGATTTAAAGAAGCGTATCCAGCGTATGACCAATAATCGCAAGTTTGGAATCCATCATGACGTTCAATGGAATCCATTATGGTCCTGGAATTGGGAATTAAGATATCTACCACTGACCAGGTTAGAGGCTTGGCGCTATGATGATTATGGTAGTGACCTAATTAAAGGGGATACCAAAGATAGTAAATATGGCTATAAACATACGTTAAAAGACCCTAATAGAACTTATAGGGTAGCGATGAACAAACATGATAAAAGATGGCCAGTATTTATGAATTTAGACGCGCATAAATCACCTTCTCTCATAGTGTCTTTTAGCATATATGACCTGGATTATATCAATGTAGATGGTGAGATATTCATTAGTCAAAAGGAAGTATGGAACCTAGAAAAGGCTTTGAAAAGGCTCCATAAGAACTGGCTTAAGGCTTGGGAAAGTTGTTTTGCTGAAGCACAAAGCATAGTAGATGAAATTGAAGGCAAGGGCGATTTTAAAGGGCTTCCAAGATGCTTTGACAAGGATGGCAGTATGTACAAATGGTTCGATAAGTATGAGACTACCAAGTGGGAAAAAAGTAGGGCTTCAGTATGATTAAGTTACCAAATCTGTATGCTAAAAAGAGAGGCGGCTATGTTTCTTATTACTATCGCTATAAAAAGCATGGTCGCACTCAGCCTATGATACCCCTGGGTAACTCTAACAAGGATAGCATCACAATCATCAAAGCCAGGTATGTAGAAGCCCAAACCAAAGTCTGGAATATGTTGCATGGAATCGTTACAGAAACAGCAATTCCGCAAGTAGAAAAGCAAGTTTTGCTTCGTGAAATATATCCCAGATTTATAGCTGAGGTAGCGCCGCATCATGGTAAGACATTCTTAAGAGATACATACAACATGAAAGCCTTTATAGAGTTCTTTGGAGATGTTAATCACTGGACCAGTAACCCCAAGACTGGTGGTAAAGTATCCAGTCAGTGTACCATAGATTTAGCGAAGATTACTACGTCTGATATAAACAAGTTCTATGCTAGTGACATCAGTGGTCTATCTACATCAACTAAAAAGTCCAGGAACATATACCTAAAACCATTGTGGGAATGGCTGGTAGTCAATGAATTAGTAGACAAGGATGTATATGCGCTTAAGCATAAGCTAGGTAAGCAAGGTAAGAAGTCTAAGCCTCACCAAGTTATCAAGCGTGAAGATATCTTAAAGATTATAGACTTGACTAACTCTCATAAGCATAAGGTATTCTGGACCATTATGGCCTACACTGGGTTGGCACCAGTCGATGCTGGTAGTCTAACCAAAGATGATATAGTTCTAAATGGTACCTTCGAATGCATTATAAAGTCCAGGAATAAAACTGACATTACAGCACAGATTCCAATTGTAGGTAAACTCAAAAAGATAAGGAACTTCATTACAAATCTTAACATGTCTAAAGGTGAGCGTGATGCCGCGAATGCTGAGTTTGTAACCTTAGCTAACCAAGTAGGAATAAAACAGCGTGAAGGGCATATTTTGGCCCAGTATTGCTTACGTCATAGCCTTGCTACATTCTTAAGAACATATCTTACTGACAATGAGATACAGATGTACATGGGACATACAAACACTAAACAACAACAAACATACATTAGCCTGGAAGCATCAAAGCTTCATGATAAAATGGCTGATGCACTAAAATAGGAGAAGTAAACAATGATACTCGTAAAACTAAAAGATAGTAAGAATGTTAGAATTTATGGTCCATCCATAGATGCTAAATGGAATGCTTTCGTCACTCATGCCAGGATGCAAAATAAGCAACCAGGACATTTACTTGGCGAAATATTTAATAAATACTTTACTGAGAACTTAGAACAAATAACAGCTGACTGCACAAGGGAATTAGAAGAAGCAGAAATAGCATATAAAAGAAACGAGGACTAAAATGAAAATAGGAACAGCGAATAAAAAATTACCAGATGTTGTTAAGTGTAACGCTTGTGGTAGTATGGAAGAAAGGCTACCATTTAACGCGCAGATTCCAACTAACAGAGCGTTTAGAGTAGATTACAAAAAAGATTGTAAGTGGGCTGATATGCCCAGGGATTACAATGGGCCATACAGACTTGGAATGTGTAAAGCATGTGTCGTTGCCTTTGGTGGTGGTTATGGTTACCTTGACATACAATAGAGATAGAAATAGCCCCTAATTCATAAGGGAGAAAAAGGCCCCAGCAATGGGGCTTTTTTATTATATTAAGATATGGATTGTAGTATCTGTAAAGAAGAAATACCTGATTACGACCACAACGCTCAACCAGTTAATGATGGTAGGTGTTGCACAAAATGCAATGTGGAAGTTGTTATACCAGCCAGGTTAAAACTTTCTTACTCCCAGTCATAATTAGTCTTGATATCATACATTATTTTATCTGCATAATAATCAAAGATTTGTGAACCAATCATTGCATCATTGTAATAGAACATGTAATTATCATCTGGGTCCTTAACCATCTGCAACTTAGCTGGATAGTTTTCTAGCTTCCTGGCTTTCTTAAGAATCATATGTGCATAATCTATTTGAGTAGATGTAAGTGGTTTTAGTGTAGGGAATTCTTTTTCTCCTCTGCTATGTGCTAACCCATCCATCTGCTCAGTAACATGCCTTAATCCTACTTTTTCTAAATGGGAATAGTAATAATCAGCTAATAAATGTCTTTGCTTCTCCCCTTTAGCAATGGCCCTGATTGTATCATTAAGAATCTGCAACATGATATCTAATTGGTGCCTGGACATCTCTTTGTACATATCATTATCTTTTAATAAAAGCGTAGTTCTTTTATTGTCAATATTCCAGCAATTATGTATGACAGATAACTGCCTCATTAAGTGCATTTTATCTTCAATCTTCACTGGTGTACCTTTTGATTAATTCCTGGCGGCGCTGGATTCTATTATAAAACTTCCTATCTTCATAAGCTGTTGCAACCCAGTATGCAAAACCCATTCCGCAACAAACTAACATTAACATCGTTCCAATCATGATTCTTTCTCCTTAAACGTAAAATGAACCTTTTCATCCATGTCACCATCAAACATACTTACTAACTTTTCATCAATGTCTTTATCACTCATACGCTTTTCTTCAATACAAGCATAAGTAAGTTCCAGGTATTGTATCAGGTCCATTATTCTTCCATCTATTTTCTCACTGCTGTATGTTCTCCCAGTCTTGATGTAGTTAATAATACTGGACCAATGTTTCTTCATGAATATGCCCAGCACTTGTAATGGGTCTAAGTTAAGGTCCTTTCCAGTAGCTTTAAAGTTTTCTAAAACATCCTGGTCACCTCTGGATTCAGTATACTCTACCCTCTTCATTTTTGCTTGTGCATCACCTCGGTCCCTAAACTTAACAATCAACTCTTCATATGTTTTTATATCCATTAGCGGTACCTCATGCGCTTATTTAGTTTGTTCTCTAGTTGTTTGTATCGAGTAAACCCAGCACTACCTGGTTCGATTACCCCTTGCTTATGTAGTTTGCGATAGTACTGGACCATCTTCTTTAAACTCATTAGATGTGTTTGTTGCATTCGCTATCCTTCCTAAACGTATTCCATGTATTCATAGAACCATTTTCTTTTTTTGTTTTGACAATTCTTAGCCCTCTTTAAGGCTAATATGATTGAGCCTTCCCCATTGTATGGGACATAGGCGCAAAGCTTTTCTTCTGTTAAGTAAACAGCCAGGTAATCAATATGGTCAGCATTCTTGATGTGCTTATGCATCTTAACTTCTACACTAGATTTAGTTTTAAGCTTGGTAATCGTTTTAATCTGTACGCGTTTAAAGGTCCCATTGTTAAAGCATACTAAATCAGTATTTTCAGTGTCGTTACAAGTTTGAAAAACTTCCACTCCTTGCAAAAGCAAATCAGAAATGATGGCATACTCACCAGCGGACCCAATAGTGGTAGTATTCATTTGCACTTCGGGCATGTTTTCTTTTCTAATTTGTATTTAGGAAAGTCCTCATAAGCTTTGATAATACCTTTCCAGTGTTCCCAAACAAGCTTACATGATGTGCAATTGTATAGCTGTTTATCATTAACATAATTCTTTTTTGTAATTCTGTATCTATCAGAATAGCTTCTACTCTTCTCTATCTGATTCATTACCCAGTTTACCCCCCATGATTTCTTTGACATTGATACCAGCCTCAATCGCTTCACCGATTAGTCTTGTAACTGGTCCAAGTGGTAACGATACAAAAGGCGGCATTCGGTCACCGCGATATATAACACCCACTTCAGTTTTCTCAGGAACCAGCCAACTGGGTATCCGAGAACGTCTTTTACAACCAAGCCACCAGCCATCAACTTCAATATCACCCTTCTCATGATTAGCCCCTCCTCGGTCCCGATTGAAACATGGAACTGAATATGTCTTGAAGGCTTTCACCGCCTCCCTCTGAAGTTCTGCCCCTCGTTGTCGATTCCTCCGACCACGCTTGACGTTCTTCGGGTTCTTTTGTTTTTTCATTTGCTACCTCGCTTTTCTTTGGTCTTGTTGCTTTAAAATCATGGCCACATTTGCATCCCTTCTTTACATCCCATTCATTATTTGCGAATTGTGTATCATTATATGATTGGCATTTAGGATTATGGCAGTATACCAGAATGTCTCCGAATGGACCCTTTTTGAAATCCGCGGCCTTGCTCACTTTCTTTGGCTGGTCCTTCATCCTACGTTTCCAGTTTGCCGCGGCCATTCTCCAATTCTTTATCTTTGTCTTACCACTGAACCATCCAGTCATCTCATAATAATTCCAGAATGTTTCAGCTTCTTCTACTGGAATATCTTTTTCAATAAAATATAACTTAACCATCTCCATATCTTTAGGCTTTGCAGTATACTTCTTTACTCTACTACTAACCCCAGTATTAGAATTTTTTGAAGGTTTTGTATAAATATTAGAATTATTACTTGTATTAGTATTCTTATCTATATTATTATTATTTATAATATTATAATTATTACTACTATTACTATCCTTACGCCCCCCAACAAAGGAATTGAATAAATCATTATCATTGATTCGACTTTGAGTCAAGTTTGAATCAGCCTTTGGTTCATCTATAACAATAACTAAACTTACGCGAGTCATTCTTGATTCAGTTTTGAGTCGCACTTGATTCAGTTTTACAAGCTTCTTTAGGAATCTACTGACAGCAGACTGCGGCCAATTTATTGATTCAGCCATCTTGCGCTGTGACATGATAAATTCATTGTCTTTTAAGGTTACCATGTTGCCATGTATAAACTTGGTATCGCCGCCCATATCAACAGCCCATTTGTAGAATTGTATATATGCCTGGGCTTCACTATATGGTTTATCATTGTTCCAAATAGGGCCATTAATCAGGTCCATAGGTACCTTTAAATGCTTCATCCAGTAATGACCTCGGTAATAGGAATGATAACTAATTTAGATTTCATCTTATCACCGCCCATACATGTTTTACCCTGGAACATATATTTAGTACAGATTTGACGTAGCCGCTCCAGCGTAATGATTAGCAAGAGCGGCTCTTTGTCAGGGATACGGATATTGAATAGCCACCAATGGGCTTCACTGGTTTGAATCCCACTGGGCTTTCCATAAGACTCTATCTCAATAGCTAGGTTGCCAGTCTTAAAGGCTTTAAAATCAGTTTTAACCTCGATTTTCCCAGCTAGTATATCTAATACTTGCGCTTCGCCATTTATGCCCTTTAAAAGGTCAATATCCCAGTTTTCAGCTGTATACTTACCATATCGTAGCTGTTCTAACAACGAATCAACTTGTTCAGTGTTTAAATTGAATTTGAGTTCTGGCATCTATAAACAACATTTTTTATATTTTTTACCAGAGTTACAAGGGCATGGCTCATTACGACCAATCTTTTTCGGCGATAGTATAGGATTCTCCTTGAGCCATCTGTAGTAGTTTTTATAACCACCCAGGGACCTAATAAATGGTCCAACAGACTCGAATTCTTTTGGGTATCTTCTGCCATTATTATTATTTGTTTTCAACTTCTGGTATGTGGGTAAAAGTGAAAGGGGCAGATGGATAAACAAGAAGGACAAACAAACCGAACTACCCCTTTCTGATTACAGAGTCACCATTACTAGTAGATGTGGAAAGGTCAATGGGTGCCTCTGCATTCCTATTAAGCAAATCTTGAATTACAGCCTGATTATTTATTTGATATGAATCCCATATCCGCATGGACATATCTGAATCATAGCCTTCAACATTTTCTAAAAATTTTATTACACAATGTGAATCGACATACCCCTCAACTAGCGAAGTACAATTGTTTTTGATATGTTCGGTGACCTTTGGAAAAACATCACCACAAATGTTGTCAAAGAGTATGTCGAATTCGGTTATCATGACGTTAACAACCTAAAATGGTACCTTGCTGTCATCTTTACCTGGAAAAAGTTCATCAGACTTCTGTGCAACTTTAAGATTTAAAGTTACGCTTCCATCCTTCTCCTGGTTTTTCCATAAGCTAACAGATAGCTTTCTATCACTAGGAATACTTGACCAGTCAATTACTTTTTTGCCATCAGGACCAGTCTTTGATACTCTTGCAATATCCTCAGTAGCAGTTAATTGACCTTTAAAATCAGGTGAACCATTGCCAGTTTTATCTTCGTTGGCCCATAGTTTACCTTGATATTTATCTGTATATGCCATTTGTTTATTTTCCTTTATTTATGTTTAATGAAAACTTTTTTGGTAATGCTTTTTTTCTGGTAGGCTGTGGTGGGTTATTAGCCTCAAATAAATCAACCAGCTTTACTACTTTATTCATAAGCTTGTGTGCATCCTCTGTAAAATCCCCAGCCTTATTACGAATAATCTTTACCTTCATTTTACCTGGCTTGGCTTCTCCCTTATATCTACCCTGGCAGTATAAGGACCCAACTGCTTGAATCTGTACACCATATATTTTTTCCATCAGTATCGCATAGGCCATACATTGTACAAAGTGCTTATCACTTTCATTACCAGTCTTTAAATCTCCTACCATTAAAATATCTTGGTTCTGCTTCTTGTTATGTATCTTCATAATCATATCAGCAGTACCAGCATATGGCACATCAGGATGCCATAACATTATTTCAGATTTTAAGATGGTGGGTTGATGTTCTTCATACCATAGTATGAATTGTACAAGGCATTTTTTAATCTCTTCTAACATCTGCCATTTGCTACCCATCATCTTCCATTTAATATCTTCTTGCGCTTCTAGGGCTTCTAGGATATCTTTTTCTGTAACTTCTTTACCATTAATCATATCCTCAACTGGATTATGCGCTCCAGTACCTTTAGTCGTAGCCCAGCTTGTTATAACATCAGACCAGTATCCATGTTGCTGTTTCCAACTAGCTAATCCAGGACTAGCTTCAACACTGGCCAAATTGGTCCAGGAAGGTTTAAGGGGTCTTTCAAACTGGTGAAAAGTATCCATATCAATTGGTCCATAATAGCGGCCCCCTTGAGTGGCATACCTTCTTATAGGAATTCCTTTATCCCATTGTATTTCTTGTGACATATGTATCCTTTAGCCATTTTTCAAATTCATCAACTCTCACTCTGATAGTTTTTTTACCAATTTTATAATGTGGTATTTCACCGCTTGTAATTCTTTTAGCGATTAATCTATAATCAGTGTTCAGTATTTCGGATATGTCTCTTATAGTATAGAATTGTGCTGTTTGTTTCTGTCGCATGGTGTATTGGTATGTAGTTTATATAATATCATAATGTGGTGGGATAACATAAAAGTATTATTATACTATTGTCAATACATATTATGCGCTTTTATAACATTTTTTAATATTATTGTACTATTTGGTAATATTTATGGTATATTTGGGCATAGTACAATGCTAATATATCAATGGAAGGGTCTATTATCATGAATTTTGCAGAACAATTAAAATATGTGAGATTTAAAAAAAAGCTAACGCAAAAGGATTTAGCTGAAATTTTAGAAATAAGTCCAGGGGCAGTCTATAAGTATGAGAATGAACTTATGAACCCTGGTTATAAGATTATACGAAAGTTTGAATCTTATTTAACCGAGAATAGTGCGGAATTATCAATGCCTTTATTGGATGATATTTCTGAGGACAGCGAACAAGAGGCGAAAGGCTTCGGAGAGGATGCGAATATGCAAATCAGTGACTTGATAAATAGTCAAAAACGAACAATAGAATTGTTGGAAAGTGAAAACCAGCGATTAAAATCAGAAACAAGAGTAGATAGTATGTATAGCGAAGTACATGCAGAGATAGTTTTTTCATTTAATATAAAATTAAAATGGTCAATTACTAGTCCTGGTATCAAAGTGCAGTATATTGATGATGGTAATTATATACCAGTTATGGCTAAGAAATTAGGATATAGTGTAAATGAAATGGCCGACCTCTTGCAGATTAATGAAATGGTCGAGTATAAAAATCATAAAATACATAGCCTTAGAAATAAGGAAGAAAAAGAAGAAATGTTAGGCATTATATATAATTTTATGTCTGCATTTAAAACTGTAAAAATGAATACTAGTTTACTTATAGCTGAAATACCAGTTAAATACACAGCAAAAAATGGTGAAAAATTCGCATCTAATGTTGAGTATAGAGTTAATTGGGTTAAAGGAAGTGGGACCGCGCACATACGCTGGTGCAAGGATTGAGGGTGAGCCAAAAGTGAGCCAACTCAATTTGAGTAGTAAAAAAAGAGGGGTCAGAAACGACCCCTTTTTTTGTGTTTTGTCGTCAGTGGAGAGAGAGGGATTCGAACCCTCGAAACACCTAAATGTTTACACGCTTTCCAAATATGCATTCTATCCTCGGTAAAACATGTCACCCTCTAATAATCATTACATTTTGATACATTATATAGCATATAAATACCTATTAGGGTGAGCCAAAAGTGAGCCAAAAAAAGCCCAAGGAGAGGACAGCGAATCACAAACTCCCTGGGCTAATTGTCAATATTAGATATCAACGATTTAAATTTAGCGACAGTGCCTTTACCTTTGCTACTATTATATATTAGCTTCCACATTGAGGCCGCCTCATCTTTATTGATTGGTAGCGGCATAGGTGAGCGCCAATATTTAATTCTAGCCATAATTATAGCTACAGCCATATTATGTTCTAAAGCCCATTCCCATAATCTGGGGTCCGTAGACTTCCATAGTCTGGGGTCAGTCATAGAAGCCAAACTGCATTGTTCTCTAAGTGACTTTCGAAACTTAAAATAATTAGAAACAGCATCAACACATGTCATAGGTTCGACTTGCCAGAAACTTCTAGCTGGGCCATCACCTAATTGATATAAGTATTGATACTTAGATTCAACGTATCCAGTCCAAAATAGTAGGTTTACAGCGTTTTTATGCGCGTACTTATGACCTAACTCTTTTAGAGTAGAATGTATAAGTTTTCGTATTTGTTTATGATTCACTATTTTTCAAGTTCTTTACCTTTGGGCTTTGCTTTTGGTGCTGATTTCTTTTTCTTCTCAACAGCTTCCATAGCATCTTTGACACGCGCAAACATAGCATCATCTTTTTTAGATGGTGTTACTTTTACTATAGTATCAATTACCCACATGATTACAGCCTTAGCACCATGTCTTCTGACCTGGTTTCTAATATATCTTTTAATCATCTTTCGTTTCTCCTTTAACCATTCTAGTTAGCCCCTGGACCACAACATCTAATATGATATCATCTTTATCACTAGGGGACATCTTCACAATCTTTTCAGCCACCATGAATGCTAACAGCATCCACTCCCAATTTTCTGCTAACCATTCCATTTATATCATCCTCATAACTATGTTTACTATTATCGGCAAAAGTATTATTCCAACTGTGCCATATGTTTTTATCATTACTAAATCTTTTTCATGTTCATCGAGTCTATAAAAGATGCGCTGGATATTTGCATCTACTCTTTTAATTGAATTAAACAGCGTAATCTGCCTTTCATTTAATTTTGTTAAATGCTTTATAATCTCTGTATGCTGTTCATGGTTCATTTTCTCATCTTCTTCTTTGATAACGGATTCAAACTTTGGTACCATTTTATTTCCTCTTCCAGCTTCTCTCGTTCTATCTTCTCTTGTTCTATATGCTTTTCAACCAGGGACTCAATGTTTTGATTATGTGATTCCACTCTAGACTCAAGTTCCGATAAGCGTTTTTCAAAACGATAGACTGCCATAGAAGCGATGCCCAAGGCCACCAGGCAATTGAACAAAAAACGAAGGTTGACATTGAGTATGAGATTGTCAGATATCGTTCTTGCTGAGTACGACCTATAAGTTTTTTCATCAGTGTCTCCCATTTATCCTACTCAGGCTTCCCATCACTTCTGATAAATCATTATTTATTGATGATAGTTCTCGGCGCAAATCGTCATGCTTCCTATCCAATTTATCATCTGACTTATCTAATCTTGACAATAACTTTAAAATTATCCCTTCGACATTGTTAATAGTCTCCTCTGACTTAGCCTGACTAACAGCTAATTTATCTAATGTTTCATTTTGTGCATTTTGACTTCTTATTATATTGGTTATCATAAAACCAAATAAAAGGGCCATTACCCCAGTTACACCTAGAGTACTCCAGCTTTCAATAAGTGTTGTTGTATCCATATCCGCATCCCTTGTTTACTTGAGACTATCTACTAACTTGCTATAGAAATGTGTATGACCGCCAACTAACTCATCCAATTGAAATCTAGTCTGATGTATTTTATTTTCCAGAGATTCAATATGTTGCATTAGTCTTTTTTGGTCCTCACTCAACTTATCTATAGGATAGCTTTTCCCATCTATTGTTAGCATGTTATCATCTTTTTTCTTTGGTGCCATTGATTTGTTACTCCTATACCAATTTGGATTGTATCTTTTACGTTTAGCCACTAATTACTGACCGCCTACACTGCGAGTAATTCTGTAAATTTGCATAGAACTATTTTGAGCCGATAAAGGCACAGAACCAGTAGCTTCTCTATCTAAAATCATAACCCTAGCTTTTATATAATCATTAGATGCTAATGTGTTTAGAATTATCTGCCCAGCCATAGCACCTGAGTTATAATTAGCACCAGTACTTCTTATATACATACTATCTATTGCATAAGATTGTCTTAAGGTCCCACCACTGCTATAATGATTTAAAAAGCATTGAACTGTAGTTCTATTAGAAGAACCTGATGCTGTTACAACCATCGAATAGTTTATTCTATATTCACCTTTTACTTTTATGGTGACTTGAGCGGACCCATTATTATGAGTAATGTATGATGTATTTTCGGTTGTAGGTGTATCTAATGTTACATCGGAAGCAGTACCACTCGTTCCAACATTTACATTGAAGGCAGTAAATGGACAACTAAATATTTGAGAAGCAGAAGTATCTACTGAGATTGGGTCATTTAATTGGATGGTGTCATAAAAAGTAGTTTGTCCATTAACAGTTAAATCACCATCAAGGTCTAAATTGTTAAATGTAACAGAATTACCAGTTCCTAATCCTAAATTGGTTCTAGCAGAACTAGCACTAGATGCACCAGTACCACCATTAATTACTGCCAGGTCTGTACCCGACCAATTGCCATTATTAATACTGGGACTATTTGCTACCCAGGTAATACCTTCAGTTGTTGGTGATGCAGATAAAACATATCCAGTAACTGGAGAATTGGTTGTATTAAAATGCTGTTCTCGAATACTATTATCAGCATATTTTGCTGTAGTAATAGCATCATCTGCTATCTTAGCAGTAGTAACATTAGCATCTGCTAATTTAGCTGTAGTAACTGCATCATGTTGTATATGTCCAGTATCTATAGACCTATCTACATAATGTTCCGAATCAATAGAATCATCAGCTATTTTTGTACCATTAACTGCATCAGTAGCAATCTTAGCAGTTGTAATTGAACTATCTGCAAGTTTATCTGAATCAACTGCATCATTTGCTAACTTAGCATTGGTCACTGCACTTGTTGCGATTTTTGCAGTGGTTACTGCACTACTTTGTATCTTACTAGAATTGATTACATTACTAGCTAACATTGCCGCATCATTTATGCATTCTTGTGCAATGTGAGTATTGTCTATTTCTTGAGGCCCAATCTTAGAACCAGTGACAGCTTCACTAGCTATTTTATCACTGCTTACTGAATTAGTTGCAATTTTACTTCCATTAACTGCATTGTCTTGAATCATTGGGCGACCAATTGCATTGTCTGCAACCTCAGATGATGTAACTGCATCCTCTGCTATCTTAGCAGTTGTTACTGCATCGGATGCTAATTTACCAGTAGTGATAGCGTTACTAGCAATATTGCTAGATGATACGCTACCACTGCTATCCAGTATTATTTTATTAAATGTTGGCATGGCTTCACTTCTTTTCTTTCGTCATTTCCTTCTCAAGCCCATTTGTTAGTCGCTCTAAAAGCTTACCAAAGACTATTGCATCTGACCCTTTTATTTGTGCCATCTGCATTACTGTTACGATTATATTTAATTGATTAGCATCTAATTCAACTTTCAAGATTACTCCTATGCATGTTTCCCAGTTTTGTTATTACAGCATAGGCTATTTCAATATCCGTACCTTCGAAAGAACTTCTTTTTATTAATCTTAATAAGAAATCAGTATCCCGAACCCCTAACCTATCATCATGAGAGGGTAAAGGTTCGGGAAGATTTGGTTTCTTACTACCAAGGATTCTAGACATAAACTTAATTATGCAGTCCTGACGTATGCGACACCACCAGCAATTTGCATACCGCCAACTGGTACTGATGTGTCAGTAGTATCTAATGAACCTTTGACAGACTGCAATGCAATCCTGGTCCCACTAGATGGTAATGCGGCTGAAGAATTTTCCCCAACAACCCAAGCACCTTCTGATGTATCATACCAAAGACAAGCATTATTTCCTGATGAACCACGCTCAACAACGAATCCAGCATCTACTGCTGTACCAGTTAAATCACTGTTAAGTACCATGGTATTATCTGCAATCTCTAATGTTTCAGTAGTAGTAGTAATTGTTTTACCGCTCACTGTTAAATCTCCACTAAGAGTAAGATTTGCAAAAGTTACATCATCGCCAGTTCCAACTGACTGACCAATTGCTATATCATTAGCATTTACTGTTACACCAGTTCCAGCGCCTACATTTACTGTTGCAGAACCGCTTGATGCACCACCAGTTAAACCAGAACCAGCAACTACAGCTGTAATATCTCCAACATTAGATGTAAATCCAGCATCGTTGTTAAAGAAAGAGATTGGTATAGTTCCACTTTCTGCTAACTTATCTGCACCAGCACCATCATCATGAAATGGAATTGCATCTGTACCAGCAGTAAAAGATGTCTCAACTGACAATTCACTTAATGCCAAAGCCACAGAAACAGACCCACTAGAACCACCACCTGATATACCAGTACCAGCGCTCACAGCTGTAATGTCTCCGACATTTGTTGTGTACCCAGCGCCATTAGTTAACTGATTATTATTTGTTGGTATTGTAGTAGAATTAAAAGCATTAGAACCAAATATTTCAGATGATAATTTTCTCTTTTGTGAGCCACCATCTAAAACTACAAATTCATCTGCTGAATTATCCCAGGTCTGAGTCATGTCTGTTAACTCTGATAAGTCTACAGATACTGATGAACTATTTACATCAATCAATGCACCAGCACCAACTGCTAAACTTACACCACCTGAACTTCCACCGCCTGATAATCCATTACCAGCTGTTACACCAGTAATATCTCCAGCTTCTACCCATCTCATGTCACCAGCTGTATTATTCCAGGATAGAACATATCCATCTGTACCTGAACCTACATCATTACCAGTTGCTAATTCTGCCGCACCTATTGCATCGTCTGCAACCTTTGCTTGTGTAACTGCATTTGAAGCCAATGCATCCGCATCAACTGTTCCATTATCTATTGTTGCGGCTAGTTCTACTGCCGAACTTCCATTAAAATTAACAGCACTTGCAGTAATGTCTCCACTAATACTAAATGCCCTATTATTTGCTAAAGCGGTGGCTGTTGCTGAATTCCCACTTGTATCCTGAGATATAGTACCCGATGAGGACTCACTAACCACCTTCTGATATGTTGCCATATTATTCTCCTATGTTATGTTTATACGAGTCTTTATGCTTATACTGCTATAAATACATCGCCATCTTTATTGACTATGTCTCCAGCACTAGGGGAACTTGGCAAAGCTGTTACAGCTTGAAATCTTATAGTTCCATCCTCTTTCGCTTTCAACAATTCTTTTGTATCCTTTTTCAAGGTTACCTCGGTAGCACCTAACGCTACCTTACCAGCTGTTCCATCGCCAAATGCAAACTGGTCTGTCGCATCAGGGTCTAATACCATCTGATTCTGACCGCTATTTAAAGTTATTGTACCCTTCATAGTAACGTCTGTCATTATATCTAGTTTGTTACCAAAGGTAGCATTATTATCATCTAACAAACGAAATACTGTGTAATAAGTATTATCTGTTTGATTCCTTAATTGTATTGTATCAAACTTTACATCATCAGCAGTTATTTCATCTGCTGTAATATCATCCAGGCTTAAGTCTCCAGTAACTGTTAGATTACCAGCTATAGTAGCATTACCACTTAGACTCAAATCTTCTGCTGTAACATCACCAGTTACAGTCAAATCATTCCCAATTGTTGTTATGCTTAAGGTCCCAGCAGTTAACGTACCGCTTACTGATAGATTACCAGTTACACTTGTATTACCACTAATAGTAGTAGCCCCTACAATATCTAAAGTATCTGTACCTAGAAATAGTGGACTTCCTACACCTTCGCCATCAAAAACTCGTTTAGCTGTAGACTCCAGGCCCTGATTAGGTGTGTCACTGGCTACAGTCAATAAGTCTTTAAAAGTTTCTGCTGGTGTTTTATTTAATAATGATGCCATAGTTACTCCGAATTTTTAAAAATATGCAGAAGCATTAAACATATTTAATGCAGTTATTAGTATAATTCATCTTGGTTTTTATAAAATCTGTTTTCCATATTTATCATCTTATCTACTTCTTCTTCAGTTAGTTCGGGATTTTTATCTAAATATGATTGTATATATCTTGAAAATTTTGATTGTTCTAATTGTGAATATTTTTTCCTCTTACTATTATTTCTCATTTCAAAAATAGTTTGTAGTTCTGAGTTCTTTTTAAATTCACCAAAAAAGTTTCTTATCAGTGGTATCTCGTCAACTTGTAAATTGCCTTTATACAAATCAATCGGTGCGCTTATAAGTCTGGCTACACTTTTACCTAAACCACCAGATAGATATTCAGTAAAATACTCTAGTGTCTCAGGGCTTATATCACCAAAACCATCTCCAGGACCATACTGACCACCAACAATCTCACCATTTTCATCATAAAGAAATCTATTTTGAGTAGCTAAAAACCAGCCCTCTGCGCTCTTTTTATATATCTCTGGTGTATTATCCCATGCTAATTGATTATCTGCTGGTGCTTCCTGATAGACTTCTGGATATATTGGTCCACCATAAAAATTCTTATTAGCACCTAGTTGTATAAATGGCTTTAGAATTGTAGGTGTTATCATCTGTTCTATTGGAGAATCACCTAGAGGATTGTAGGAAGCATTGATAGCTGTCAACAATCTAAATAACTGGTCTGATTTATCTATAGCTTCACCACTATGTGCGGCCCAGGCTAAATCAGCTGTTATATTACCAACCACCTTAAATACATTAAATCCATAAGGTAGTCTCATTTTAAAATATTTATCACCTTCACCATATCTGGCTACGAAATAATTATCTTTTATATAGTTACCTAGCTTCTTGTATTCTTCATCATCATCAGACATATGATTTATCCAGGATTCCATGAAACCCATTGTTGTAAGTGTCGCTACAGCTTGTTGTGCTTTTTTAGATTTACCAACAACAGTCATTATTCTGTAACCACCTTGCAATCCAGCATTAGCGAATAGATATAAACTATTTAAGACTGGTCCCCACTCACCTTTTCTATTAAAGTTTATAGTTACATTCTTCGCACCAGAAGCCGCTTTTGAATCACTATATCCAGCATCTATCATTGCTTTAAATAATGTAAGCCTTACAGCAGATTCTGTTGCTTCATTAAGACTTTCAACAAAGCCTAAAATATTTTTAGCACCTTCCTTAACTGTATTTCTCTTTTGACCTACATTTGCTAAACTTTTTTCTAAGCCTTCCAGCTTTGCTTCAATGCTTTGTATATCAAAGAATCCAGTCTTACCACCAGCTAATCTCATTCTATTGTATAGTTCACCCCACTCAGAATCAATCTCATCATTACGAACTATATTATATACAGCTTTCCAGGCTTGTTTTAGATTAGTAGGTGACATTGCTTGATTTCTTATATCACCACCTTGTTCAGCAGTTATGTTAATACCAGCTGTTTGTATATCTCGAACAAAGTTTGAGAAAATAAAATCTACGTTATATATAGTGTTAACATATCTAAGATAGGTATTAAAATGATTTAGAACTGGTATCGCTTTTGATACTCCTAACCCTTGTAAGGCTCTGGCTATTCTCTCTCCTTTTATACCTTTAAAAATAATTCTTTTTGTTTTACCATCTACTTTTACATTTAGGACATTTTTTTGGTCTACCTTATTACCTTCACTATCCTTAGCAGACATTGGTGTCATATGTGATATTTCACCATTCTCATTATACACTGGATTATGTGGTATACCTTTTACCTCAAATGCCTCACTTGGGTAAGCCTCAACCAAAGCTAATACTTTTTTATTTACTTCATTTTTCTCAGCCCTGATAATAGCAGAATGCATTCTTTCAGCCGCGCTTACTATTATATTTTTTACTGGTCTTTTACTACCGACTGCCCTAGCATATTCTTTACCACCAAAGATATTAAAACCCTTACCTCTATCCATAAATAGGTAACCACTAGATTCATATAAGCTATCACTATCATCCATCTCTCTAAATAGTGGTACATAGTTTTTAAATACATTGCCTTTAAGACTGTCAAAATCTTTCTGACTTATTAACCCAGCATCTAGCCTAACTTGCAGTTCTGCATCAATAAATTTTTCTCTAAATTCTTTAGTGTATTGTCTTAATACCTTTAATCCATATTTCTTATTTAATTCGGCCTTTATTCTTTTAGCCTCACTATTTGACATACCACTACCACCATCTTTATACTTAGTATTTGGTAAACTGGCTATGTAAGCATTACGCTCTGCGGCATGTTCTGCATGTAAATATCTACTAAAATCATCAACAGATATACCTACATTTGTTATTAGTCTATTTACAAAACTGCTTTTATTCTTGCCAGATATTGTCTCATTGTTAAAATCAGAGATTCTTTCTGGCATTTTACCCACAGCTAATTCAGCGGCTAATGCAACATCACGCTCTTCAGTAACTTTATTATCTTCTAAAAATTGGCTTTCTATATCTTCTTGCCATGAGATAATAGGGGTAAGCGCATCAATTATCTTTCTTCTAACTAAACGAGATACTGACTCTTCTGAAAGGTCTAATGAATTTGTTTTGGAAGCCGACTTTATTTGTGCGGCTAAATTTGGATTGGGTCCTAGCTGATAGGTTAACTGGTCTTGTTTGGCTTTCTTTTCAAGCGCTTCTCGAACTTGTTGTTCAACTTGAGGTCCATAATGATTGTCGAGCCTTTTTTGTATATCGGGTCCGAAGCTGTCGGAGAGTTTATTACGATACCGCTGTCCAGCACTATCTTTTTTCCAGTTGTTGTTTGTTCTTTCATAATTTATCCCTAGTTCATCTAAATTTAACTCCATCCCAACTTCTTTCATAACCCTTTTTATTGCTGAAGTTAGCTGGGTGCTATAGTTATTTATATCTACGCGCTTAACATTTGTAGGTATCATAAGAGCGCCATCATCAAAATATACTGATGGCATAAATTTTTTCGGTAACTCATCTTCTAAAATTGCTATAACAGCATCTTTATTAGCTTGTGTATCTAATTTAGGATGGCTTAAGCGTAAACCTAACATAGCACTATTTGGATTGGTCCTAGAATAGGCTACATTTTCTTTCTGTGTAATAAGCCCAATAGAATGCATTAAGCCTTTTACAGCTTGAGAACTTCCACGAACTTTTATGTTTCTACCATCTGTTTTAATTACTTTTAAGCCCATTTCTTTAGCTAATTTTTTAATTGGGCCATTTAATATTTTCTTATTTAATATCTCTTTTTGTCTTGGTCTAAGTCTTTCAAATGCATCACCATACTGCCTATACAAAGGACTATTCTTATCCATATCTAGTTTAAAAGATATTTGCGGCTTTATTAATTCCAATGCATCTGGTATTGACTGCCCATCAGATGTTTCTGACATTCTAGCTATAGCTGTCCAACCAATAGCCTGGACCTGATGTGGCTTTAAGTTGCCACCTAAGTATCCCATTTCATTTAATTTATCAGTCAACTCATTCATGTAACGACTAGCATATTCATACTGAGTTTCTGAAGGACCAGCACCTTCCTGGTCAATAACTAACCCCTTAACATCATTCTTATTTACAGCTAGTCTTTTTAAAATATTCATTAGCTTTCCGTCTATAAAACCAGCATCTCTGAATGTGTGTCTATCAACAGCAACTGGCGCTAAACCAAATGGGTCATCCATCATCACAGTTCTTGTAGATTTGCCCAATGCACTATCTAAAAAGTCATATAGTTTTGCCCCAGCACCTTTTACTACTCTTTTACCTTTTAAGGCTGATTTTATATTTTTAGCTACAGATTCGGTTCCAGGTGTTTTAAATGATGGTAGCGCGGCTTTTAATTGTTCACCAGCTAAGAATGTATTAGACAATGCTTGTAATGGACTAGCCTGGACATTACCAAGTAACCATGCAACCATATAATTGACTGCATCTTTTTCTCCAAATTCCTCAACAAAACTTGGATATGCTTCTTCATACCATACAGCGGCTTTCATTACCTCTTCATCATTCAATGTGCTTTCTACTTGACGTATCCAATCTTCTGGGGTTTTATTTCTACCCAGAATCATTACACCACCATTTTTAAGTTTTACCTCTACTCTTTTATTAACTTGTTGACCTACACCCTTGGCTCTTTTCTTAGCCTTAGATACTCTATTAGCCTTATCCTCATCGTTAACAACATCAGGATATAAACCAACAGCTTTTTCAACAACAGATGATTCTAACTGAAATGTTATATCATTGTTTCTAGGGTCAAATGTTCCTCTGTTAAATTGTGATTTTATTTGACCAGGCTCAAAAGCAACTACATGCATTGCTGGACCCATGATAGGGCTAAACATGCCAGTGTATCTTTCTTGTGCATTGTTTAATACTATACCATCAAATCCAGCCGCTTCAATAACTCTTCTGATAAACTCATTACCCATTAGCTTACCATCTTCATTTTCAATATCTTGTACTAAATCAGATTCTTTCATTATCTTCATAAATTCTGACCCAGTCAATGCCATATCTGCCGCTGTTTCAAAAATTAAACCTTGTATTTGGCGCACAATATCTTCATCATATCTATAATTCAAATCAGCGTAAATGTCTGGTATTGCATCCATCATATCTATTACTGGACCAGATTCATCTATTACCTCGCCAGTCTCTTCATCTAATTCATATTCATATTCTAAATATGTATCTGGTGTCATATCACCATCTTTAGAACCTAGTACGAATGGATTCTGTACAGATAAATATACTGGCATAATGTTGCCTTCATTCTCCATAAATCTATCCATCATAAATTGGTCATATTTTTGGTCTTGCCTGGCTGACCTACCATATTTTTCTCCAAAAAAGTCTTGTGCAGATTTTTGACTTTTAATTAGTAAATCTGGACTGCCTTCTGTTGCATAACTACGATTGACATCATTTATATTGCTAGAGAAATAAAATCCACTACCAAAGTCAGATTCGTGCCATGACTCAGCTATATCAAATTGTTGAAAATTTCTTGTTGTACCATGAAACATTCTTAATGGTGCGCCAGTGTCATCATCTCTGGTTATCTTAGATTCTTTAAACCAGTTACGAAATTCTGGTGTGTCTATATTTGTTTGAGGTTCTTTATTGCGAGTGCTATGCCAATTCTGGTAATTGGGGTCATCATCCAACCTATCTAGTAGCTGATAGGATTTTGGGGCTTTGGGATTATTTGTTTTAGGTGGTGGGTTTTGAAATTGTTCCAAATATTCTTCACCATACAAAAATATATCTTCATCAACAGCTGTAGCAAATTTCTGATTTACTTCAATGCCTTCCGTTGGTCCGCGCATTTTATCAAAAACTAGCGTTCCATCGCTCATTTGGCCCATTTTTTCGATAAATTCACTAGAAATATCCTCTGGAATGTAAATTGCATCTTGAAATTCTTTCGATATCGTTTTAAAGCCGCCTATGGTGTATAAAATCGCATCTGAAAATAACTCAAGGTTACCATCGCCTTCCTCGGTAAATCGAAGATTTAGGCCCATTTCTGAAGCCTTTTTTCGAACAGACCTTGCCCAAATTTCGATTTTGTCTGCTAAGGCTTTTTCTTCGGCATTTTTTGAGTTTCTAAGCTGTTTAAGTCTTCCTTCGACTGCTTCTTCAAGAAGTGTGCTTCTATCCGCTCTGCTGGTGAGCGATATATTGCCTTGAATATCATTCGCGCCTCTTGCAGTGACTGCGAATTGTCTTTCTCCATCTTTGGATTCGACTTCTGAGAATCCATTGCTTTCTGGGTCATAACCTAACTCCCTTATTCTACTTTCTGAAAAAACTCTATCCCCATTGTCATCTGCATCATATTCTATCTTTAATGGGTTTGCTTCATCATCGTTTATTTCTTTTGCTGTTGTTTCTATTGTAATAGCATCTCTTTGCTGTACTTCAGCATCTACATCATCATCTCCTGGATTCATATCCTCATTTGTAGCCATGATGCCATTGACTACGCTCTGTGCTGTAGCTGGTCCATATTCCGCAGTAACATCTACCGCCATCCTTCCACCTTGTATTGGTAGTAAACCAGCGGCTGTTTGCTTTGCAGTTTCCCATGCTTCATCTACCATACTTTGCCAGGTCCTTGTAGGTACACCTTCTAGTACAGCACCTACTTCTGTTGTTAGGAATTCTATACCTAACTGCAATTCTTCTTCCGCTATTTGTGTTGCCCAATCTTTTCCATATTGCTGTACCCATTTTCCTATCAAATCACTAGTAGATTTTGCTATAACATCATTGGCTTTCTTTTGTATAGACTTGGGTATTGCTTTACCTATTTGCGCTTGTTCTACTAAGCCATAAAATAATCCACCAGTATTAGCAAGTAAACTAGCTGTTCTTGGGTCCACATCCCTATCTAACATATTTTTAAGCATATTTCCAGCACCTTGCCTGGAAAAATAATAAGTACTACCTACAGCAAATCCAGTAGCGCCAGAAATAGGAACTGTTACAGCCTCTTCTGGTACTAATGCTAATGGTGATAAATTTCCAACTACTGCCGCGCCAGTCATACCAGCCGCCGCTCCTGGTATACCAGCTTCAAGTCCTTTTGACATAGAACCAGCTAATTGACCAGATGCCCTAGCTACATACTCTAAAAAGTTATCAGCTTCAATTGGGTCATTTTGTGCTATTGCCTCATACTGACCATATGCTTTCTTTAAATCTTCAAAATCTTGGCTCCCAGGTACATTATGAAATGAGTCATAAAAAGCTACATCAAAATCTGCGGCTTTTCTGGACCTCTTAAATGACTTCTTGAATGTACCAATAACACCTAAATCTGGTTTTGTAGATACTGGCTTCTTCTGTTCTTCTTTTTGCGCTTCCATCGCATCAAAGATTCTTTTGTTGTCGAAACCATCTTTGCGAAGTTTGTTTATCTGATTTAGTTCTTTAGGTGTTTTAAACTGGTCCTCTGGCTCAACAGCAAAATTAGGGTCATCGCCTAACTGCAAGATTTGATTGACTATAGATTCCTGATTTGCAGTGTCTTGCTTAGATGTGTCAGGACTAGATTTAAAATACTGACTTCTTAAAAAATCTTCAAACTCTGACATACTACTTACTATTTTCTGGGTTTAGTGATTGTATATATGCATCATACTCTGGCTTAAGATTTGCCTTAATAAACTCTTCTTCAACTAAGTTTAGATTTCTATCGTATTTGTCTAAAGCATCTTGAACTAGCCTTTGTATTGCAAATCTAGATAATGAAACTTTATTTGCTAATTTTCTTTCTAGTTCTACAAGTTCTTCTAATTCTGCTTCTTTCTTTTTATTATCTGAAACAGTTAATTGTTTGGGCCTATCTTTGTAAACCTTTCTTTTCTTTTTTTCGTATTTTGCTTCTATATCTTTTCTTTTTTGTTCTATGCCTTCTTTTTCCAAACGTAATTCTTCTTTCTTCTGCTTGTAAGTAATGAAGTCTAGTTTAATCTTGGATTTTCTTTTTGCTTCAGCATCTTCGTCTTTCTTTACCTTATCTTTTATTTTCTGTTCTGCTTTCTGCGCTTTTTCTACTTCTTTCTTTGCATCCTCTTCAATCTTAAGGTCTAATTTTTGCTTTGCGAGTGTATTTTCTTTATTACGTCTTTGCTGTTCTCCATACCCTTCTTCAAACTCTTTCTTTTGTTTTAGCGCTCTTTTATCTGACAAATCAAGAATCTTTGCCCTGGTTGTTGCATCCATTCTTTTCCATTGTTCAAGGTACATAGCATCTTCCTTGGCGCTATTTTGAGATTGGCCAATGTTAGTTGTTACATTGTCCTGGCTAGGCATTTGTTTTACCTTACCTTTTTGACTTAATAAACTTTTAAAGTATGATTCGTTTGGCGCTGTCATTTTATCCCTCATCTCCCTCGTTTAACTTATCTCGGTTTTTTGATACCCAATCTAAGAAGGCATCTCTGCTAGATTCGTTTTTGTTAGTACCAAAAAGGAAATCATCTAATTCATTTTGTCTTTTTTGACTACCATAAGCGCTGACTCCAGTGCTTAGTGCATCTCCAAAAGAACCAATGATATTATCTCTACGTTGCATTCTGGCTAAAGCATTATTATAATCAATGTCACTTATTCCCTGGCTAATCTCTGCGGCGCTTTTTAAAGCATTCATTTTAGAATCTTCATTAGCTAATGCTATTTCTTTTGCCATTCTAGCAAGTTCTAAAGTTGTTTTACCACCTTGCTTTAACATCTGTTCTGCTGGAATACCACTACTTTCCATGCCTTGCTGTATAGCTAAGTTTCTTATGTTTTGATTACTTTCTTTTTGAGACTGCTTTATATCTGTAGCAATGTCATTTTTTACATTTTCTCCATACAAACCATCTTTAGCAATTTGCCTTTGTTTGTTTAGCAATGCTGTAGTATCACTACTAACTTTTCTCTGTGGTGTTTTTGAAAATAATGACTGCCCAGCTTTTACAAGACTGGGTGCCGCCATCAATAACGCTCTTGTATATGGGTCCATATCTAACTCACTTTCGTACCAGTAAACATGAAGGTATTACCTTCACTATCTTTAAAATAAATTCTTGATTCATCAGCTGTCGGACTATTTGGTCCAATCTGACCTTTTTTAATTGAAGTAAAAACAAACTGATTAGTCTTTATATCGCTTGGCTTTACTTCACCAACAGTGACTCTAGTTTTAGTTTCTTTTTTTCTATTCTGAGTAACTTGCTGTATACCCTTATCAGTTTTTTCATCTGCAAATTTTATTCTAGCCATCTATCTCTATCTCCAATTTTCTTATAACTACATCATTATTATCAGACTGAGTTGTTAACTCAATTGACAACGCTTTTGCCCTGGCTCCTACAGATGGCCTTCTACTTACAATTTTACTTCCACTACTATTAGCTGGGAAGTCAATAGAAAACAATGCTGTGCCACTTAATTCTCCATCTGCATATCCTTTACATGTAACAATGCTACCACTATCATAGTGCAGATTAATTCTTCTTATAATGTTAGATTTGTCATAATCACCACTGATATCAATGATTCCAGTTTGATATATGCCTTGAATAGCCTCTGTGCTATTACTTTTATGCAATTCTCTTATTTCTGTTTTAAATGCCATTATGGACTCGGATTGGTGTTATAAACTCTAAAACCATATAGGCCAAGTTCATCGTCAGTAGCAAAAAAATCAGCGGCTTTAAAATTTGTTAAATCTGTAAATACATACTTGGTCCATACATTCTGTATTAAATCATATGCATATATGTTAGAAGAGGTGTCTCCAAACTTGCATATAAGCCTATCTCTTTTAATGTCATACACTACTTTGCTACTACTTTTATTAGTAATACCTTGATAGATATCCTCAATAGGCTTAGTGATTGGAACAAAAGTAAAATCTGGCCTTATCTGAAACATATTATCATTAGCGCAGAAAAATAGATTATCTTTTGCATTTACAATACTTTCTGGAGCGATACAGCCTACACTTGTATTAACCTCTAACAATGTAAACAATGAAGGGTCACCCGATGATACATCTAATCTAAATACACCCCTAGTCATAAAAACCACCAGGTTATTTAATATCCTATCTAAGCCATTTATAAATCCACCTTGCTGGTCCAAGATTCTAATAAAATTAGTAGAAGGTATAATATCAGGCTGTCCTGGCTCACTATACATTACAAAATCAGGATGATTCTCAGGATTCCCATTTGGGTCTACTTGCACATTACCAACAAAATGTGTATCGCCAATCATTTGACTATATTTATACCTAGTGTCTACAGTTGCATCTGTTCCTAGAAATGGCGCTAAAAAACTATTAGTATACCCAATGTCATAAAAGTGCAATGTAGAATGAGTGCTATCTCTAGTTAAAACATAATCTTTATATAAATCAACAGAATCACTATCAGAGTATGCATCAATATTATCTAACCTTACAGCTTTACCAACTGACTCTAACACAATTCTTTGTCCACCACTAGCATTAACAGCTATGTAACCATTTGCGCCATTTATACCAAATCTATCATCACTAGGCATATCATATATCAATGCTTTGTCATGCCACACAACATTAAATAAATCTGTTCTAGCATTACTTGCTGGAACTTCTCCAGTGAATTGTGGTAGGTTATCTGAACTTCTTTCCCCAAAATAAATTCTATGTATTTTACATTGTCCGTTAAAAACATAATCAGGGTCCGATGAACCAGTTTGTGCTTGTGCAATACCTTTTTGTAATAATGCTAAAAATGCAGAATCATTTAAAGGACCATCACTCGCATCAAATGTCCAAGTATTTCCACTGGAATTAGTACCATCTATAGGTGTACTCCCACCATATATAACTGGACTATTTCCTGGGCTTTGGAATGAATCTAAGACTCCATTTTCGTCAGGCATTAATACATACCAAGACACTCTAAGATTATTATAAGGAATTGTAGTTGTAACATTAGGCATACTTAAAACACCATCACTTGCTGTAAGGCTAGAATAGTTATCTATAAAAGTATTACTAAATACATGCCCATCACCCTCATACACTGTTTTATCTTTAAAAATAATATTATCAGTATCATTAGATGTGTTTATTGGGACCTCGCCAATCTGATAATAATTATCGTCATTACCAGTCTCCCTATAAATCTTTACACTAGTAATTCTAGGGTTAAAAGGATATGATTTATTTGGCGCTGTTCCACTACCTGATTGATTCGGCAGTCTAATAGATATTTTATTGCATTTATTAGCATTGCCCATGGTAACAGTTTTAAATGCAGTATCTAATGGCAGTTCTTGCGCCCCATCAAAGATTGGACTAAGTTTATAATTATATGTATTGTCAGCTAAAGTAAGTCCAGTATTAGCACCTAATGTGACAGCAGTAAGAGATTGAAAATCCATTTCAGCTGTTGTTGGATGTACTGGTGTAGCATTTTGAAAAACATATTCATTTATTGTATCACTACCTTCAAAAAATTTTCTGCTTATATGCTGTAAAATCTTTGCTGGGTTACTTAAATTATCTGTAGAAATTCTAAAGTCTTGCCCATGGTCATTTAAATCAACTCTAGCACTGGATGTAACTGCACTCCCACAATCTTGTGGAGAACTAAAATTACTATTTAATTTTTTTATCTTATTATTAACAGCATCAAAACCAACCCAGATAGCTGGTATCTCAGCATTACTTGTATCTAAGTTAGATGGGGACCAATATTGTAACTGAGTTAAGCGAACACTAGTAAGTTCTGTTGCGCTACCTCTTCCATCATACTTGGTTAATGTACCTGGTGTATCTAATGAGAAGTTTTGATTTTGTCTAGAGTATTCCAGACCAATATCAGTAGGGTCTGCTTTCGTTGCAAGTCCTTGGAATTCCTTAACCTCTATTAACATTATAAAATTCCAACAGCTAACCTATCAGAAACATATCCCATATTGCCAGTATCTTTATTAGCGACAGTACTTCTGGCCTTTTCTCTATTTGCAACATATAAACTATAATGATTTTGATATTGTTTTATGTCACCTAAATCCTGATGTATCATTGCTTTTGCATAGTCTACTAAATGATAATGATAGACATCAGGAATCTGTGGTTTTGTATCAGTATAATCAAATTGTACACCTTTTGTTCTAGCCAACCCACCAATACCTAACACATTCCAACCTTGAACAAACTGACTCCAGTCAGTGCCATAATCATTGGCATACTGGTCTGCTTCGCCACCACTTGCATAAAAATCTTCATTATTATTAGTAAAGCCATTTGTTATGTTTGATATAACAATATGACCTTCTAATGCATCTAAGTATTCTATTCTTTCAACTGTTGCTGTTGTAGTTGTGCTATTACTAGCGCCAATTCTGGATTTTAAAACATCGCCAACTCTAAAGTATTCTGATGCAACAGTATCAAATCTGAATCTTTTAAGGCCAGATAAACTTCTAAGACTTTTAGGTACACCAACATATGTTATTGTAAGTACCCCACTCTTTTGTGGTCTAGGTATTAGATACATTCTGTTATCTTCTATAAAATACTCATAGGGTGTACCAATCCTAGCTATGTTAGTATCTAAACTCTTTGTGTAATCAAGACTATTACTACTAGCCTTTTTTAAACAATGACTTCTAAAGATAGGCTCATCGGCCAATTCTACAAAATCATCTGGTAGCGTTATATGACTTTTCTCTTTGTAATAATAAACATTAATTTTTTTGACAAAGCATCTTGTAAACAATGCAAAGTCTTCCTGAGCCTCATCTAGATATAATCCAGCACGAGTATCTATTTGACCAATGCGACCCTCAAAAGGTACTAAGGTCCTTGCGATTAAGTTATCCCATGTCATGAACCTACCCCCACTGGTTTTTCAATTGTATATCTTTCATTAAGCATTTTTATCTGTTCCATTGCGGAAGTCTTAGCTAATTGTGACCTATCTGTCTTATTGTCCATCCTCCACAACTCTGCTTCTGCTAAATCAACCATTATGTCATGTAGTGCAACATTTAATACTGGTTCTTGTGAACCACTTATAGAAGCTGGTGATTTTAGATAATACAAAAATGCATTTGTAAAACCACCTACTTGTGCATTTGGCCTAATGGTTACATTATTACCAAATACCCAATACACTGGGTTTCCAGAATCAGCACTTAAATATTTATTCTCTAATTTCTTTACATCTGAAAAAGGTATTCTAATCGCATAAGTTGTCCCAAGCTGTACTGCACGAATACTATTTCGTATTGGGACCTGACTAGATTTATTAGTTGCATCACTTCCATCTAACGTAATTAAACCACCAGTACCACTTATAGAAACAGAATCCTTAAACTCTAATTCTGTTAGATATGCTTCATGTAAAAAATTAGCTAACATTACTTGCGCTGTATTTAATGCGCTATCTTTTGTGGAAGCTGTAAAATTATTTTCGCCAGTATCTTCTAAACGAAGACCTAGCTTTGAATGCATTTGTGTTCTTGTCATTTTTATTCAAGAGTTCCCTGGCCCATAAGGACCAGGGATTAACTCTATCTCTTTATTTAACTATTAAGATTCGATAGAACCGATGATGGCCATTACTGTATTAACACCAGCCGCAGAAGTCTTGATATAAGGCTTCGCGTTTTCAGCATCAATATAGATTGAACCCTTTGGACTTGCTTTCATGTCAGCAGAAGCTGGTGCGCCATTACCGACACAAAAATCAACTCCACCAAATTCTATAACCTCAATGTCTCCACGCTTCTTTTTAACCATGCCCACGCTGACACCAACCTGAGCGCTACTTTGACTTATTGCCATTATTTACTCCTATTAGTATGCAGAAGGAAGGCCATGAACACGACCTAACATTCTTGGGTTACTGCAAGTCAAAGCACCTAGCCAATAGATGTGCGCTACAGCGGCATCTTGGTTTACTGGCTTGTTAAAACCTTGAAAAGCAAAGTTACGAGAAGCATGATGTCTAAACTTTAAATACTTAGAGTTTAAGAAGTACATGTTTCCATCAGGACAATGGTCATCAACAACTACTGGTGTTCCTCTATAAAGAAGATTAGTAAAACCAGCGTCAGCCAAAGACTGTGAACTAGCACCAAATCTTTTTTGTGCAGATAAAGATTCTTCATATGCATCAAAAATAACTTGAGTAGTTACAATGATATCTGGCTTGTCGTTGTCAATTGAACATTTACCATACATCTCACGAATGATGTCTTGAATTTCACCAGCCGCTAAGAGGTCATATGTCCAAACGCCACTATCATTAGCCTCAGACTGGTCAGAAACTTGACCATCCCACCAGGTGTAAGTACTACTATCAATACCACCTAAACTTCTGTCAGCTTTAACAATATGTTCTAATCCAAGAAAACCATTCCCACTACCACTTTCGGTACCATATAACTGAGTACCAAAAAGGTCTTTGAGAGATTTTTCTGCATTTTTAACCTTTGCAGAGATAAGGTCTATTACTCTTTCACTTCCAGAGTTCAATGCTTCTTCCCTACCTGAGTAAGTAATAGAAGCATGACACTGAACCCAGTCATAAGCGGCATCAGTGAACACTTCTTGAGGAGAAGTATCTAATACATCATATCCGCTATAAAAACCATTGGCTGAGGACTTCGCATATTCAATAGGCTGAAGTACTTTGTTACCAGAGGCTATAGGTTCAGACTGTGACAACATTTTAAAAGTCAAAATGTTTGAATTGAAAATATTGTCAACTAACACTGGAATAAATTTGTCACGAGTAACAGCGGTTAAACTATCATAAGAAAGTGCCATTTTATATTCCTATTCTGTTAATTATTCATAAAACTTATAGTTCTTCAATGCATCGGACCTGGCATCCTTATAACTAGATGGTTTTCGCGTTGGCTCTTCTCGAAGCGCCTTTGCTGGACCTTCTGGTTCTGGTATGCTTTTCATGGCCTTTGCATTTCTAGCCCTATTTACTGCGGTCTTAAAAGCACTATCCTCAGCTGATGTATGATAGGTTAAAACAAATGCATCCTCTAAACCTTCTTGACCTACAAAGCCTTTTTCAATGGCTGTGGTAATAACCTCATCCATTAAATCTTGGTCCTCTAGTTCGGGATGTGTTTGCTTGAGATTTGCAAGGTCCTGGAAAACTTGCTGGTCGGCTTCTTTGACTGCTAGTTCTTCTTCTTTCTCTTGCTGTATCTCGTTTAACCTTTCTTCCAACTCCTGGACCTTATCTAGGTCCTTCGTGTCCTGGTTCTGTATCTCTTCCGCTACACCTGGATTGAAGATAGGATGGTCATCTGGCAAGACATCTCTAAGTGCATCTATGGCATTTTCATCGTTCTGTAAATCGCGCCAAATCTGGCTTTCGTCTTGGAAAGCTTTACGTTCAGCGGACAACTGCTGTGCCTTTTCCGTATTGGATTTTTGCCAATCAGATTTATTATTAAATGCCTCTAAAGCTTCACTTATTGTGTCGATATCATATTCAACACCATCCAGTTCTAAGCTTTCGACTTCTACCCCATCATCCAGGTCTGTTGTTGCTACTTCTTCTAACTGCTGTGATTGGTCCACATTGACATCATCAGTTGGGGAAAGTACCTCATCCCCTTGCCCAATAGGTTCTGTATCAGTTAAACTCGCTATTTCATCTGAAGTTAAAGTAACACCAGAATAGCTTGTTCTTATTTCTTCTGACATAGATTCTCCTATTTATTGATTAAAATTTTTATTTGGTTTGCAGATGTATCAAAGAATCAATATGAAGATTTAGAAGGTTTTTTATATTTAACCTTAGCTTTCTTCTTATGCTTCTTGACTTTGACTTTTTTCTTAGATGTCTTTGATGTTTCCATTACACCTACAGCTGTCTTACCTTTTTTATCTTTCATTATTAGTATCCGCGCTTTTTATTAATCTTATCTACTACTTTGTTATACAACTTAGGACCTTGTTTCATAACAGCTTCTGTCAACGCTTGTGCGCCCATCATCTGACCCAAGATTTTTACCTTTTTCTTCATAGACTTACCTTTTTGAGCGTGTACTTGTGCTACCAATGTAGAAGCTACCTGACCAGCTAATTTTCGAGAAGGATAGTCGGCTATATATTTCATTTTCTTTAATTTTTTCTTTTTCTTTTTTGCTAAAGAGTTCATGTATTTTTCTTTATCCATCATTTCCCCACTTGCTTCATTGCAGTTTTATGTGCTTTGTCAAATGACATACCACGATTAATTAATGCTTTCATCACTTTCATATGCTTAGAAGTATGGTGCTTCCTATGCTTTTTAAGCATCTCCATATATTTCTCTTTGTTATGCATAACTTTTCTTTTTCTTCTTCTTTTTCAAAGATGCTAAATACTTTTCTTTTTTACTAGTTTGTGATTCTTTTAAAGCTTTAGCAGTCGGCGCACCTTTTTCACCAGGCTTTCTCATTTTCTCGCCACTACCAGCTTTTATTCTTTTTCTTTTGGCATGTATATTTGCCCATAAACCTCTTTTAGCCACACTTACATCTCCATTTTCTTAATGCCTTATTTATTCTGCTGTTAGGGTCATTAGCTGTTTTAGCTGATGTCAACCTTTTTTTCATTCCGCACATTCTAGCGCAAAAACTTTTACGTCTTGATTTAGCTTTACCTTTTGGATTTTTCTTTGTTACTGGTGCTTTTAGGTTACCCCCAGTGGCACGATTATAACTGGCACGACCTTTAGCATTAAGGCCACCTGATTCAGATTGACCTTCTTTTTTAGTCCATGCCTGGCTCATTGCCTACACCTTTAATGTTTTGTGCTAATTGTGGATTAGATTGTAGTTGTTGAAATATTTCATCCTCTGACATACCCTCAAACATTGATGGGTCCATTTGCTGACTATTCTGCTTTTCTGTTTGCTTATTAATCAGCCTTTCTATTCCAGGTAATTGCATATTCTCTAAAATATATTCTGGGTCTTGTATCAATCCAGCTTGTGCTAAGGATAATATCTTATCTTCTACATAAGCACGATTGTCAGGTAACATACTACCCACCCTGGCTCTAACCATTGTGTCAATATCATTGAACTCCATACCCATGTAATTAATCTGCGCTTCGTTGCCTTCTGCATCTTTCGTGGCCAGGGTGTGGATAGAACTACCCATATTCTTAATCATTGCAATCCACATCTGTCCTAATATCTGCATAGCCGCATCTAATTGTCTGGCTTTGAAATCTATCTTACTTGTTGCCGCGCTTCTATAAATCTGCGCTTGTACACCACTTGTTACGTTAGGTTCTTGCTTACCCATTGTAGCTTTATTTACACCACTAATAGTTTCAAACATATCTACTAGTAGTTGATAAAAGTTAAAAACATAACCAGGAATACTAGCTGGTTGTAACATCTGTACTGCACCAGGCCCACGCTTTCTTATAACAGCACCTGGCTTATTATTTATCTGGTCTTGCACATCTGCTGTTTCATCTACAACAAACATTGGGTTAGCAATTAGATGTACATTATCCATGACCTGAGATGCAATTCTGTCTAGTGCAAGATTTATACTCTTTAGTCTTTTCGGTTCGGGTTTACCCCAGAACGAATGTGCGCTACCACCATTCTTCATAACAACGTAAGGAAATGGATAAGGACATCTATTCATTTTATCCAGGAACTGATACTTACTAGGCCCATCGTATAGTATGATGTCGTTTGCCATGCAAATTTTTCGTAGCCCACCTGGATATTTTGGTTTGCCAACCTTCGATTTATCAGAATCTTCATCTGTATACTCGACACTTCCGTCTCTCATATACACTTCAACCAGTAAGGCCCGTTCTTCCAAATTTTGCATAGCCTCAGTTTCACCTTCAAAGTAATTAGTCTCTGTCCCATGTGAATCAGTTACCTGGATAAGTGCTTTATCACCTTGTCTTACTTCAGTGATTTTTAAGGCTTCATGTTCCGATAGTTTACCCATCGGCTTTACTAAATGTCCCTTTTCGGGAAATAATTCTTGTATTTCATACATTGGCCTTGGGGCCATGTGGATAATCCAGGAAGCGTTTTCTAATTTTGTAGCGCTAGGATTAACATAAAAACTAAATGGGTCCACTATATCGCAATCAGGTAAATCATCATGCATGTTCCAGTTTAGCTTAACGATACCAGTACCATAGACAAGATAGTCTGTGAGCCATTCTGGAACCAATGTTGCCATATCGCGCATATACCACAAATCATCTATTTGCGCTTGTAAAGTGTTGGCAACGAATTTAGACTCATCTGAAGCACCCACTGGGATAACATCAATCTTCGGAGGCTGAGATGACATAATCGGTATCTGGGTATCAATAACATTAGCTATCATGTCTAAGGTTAACTGGTTTTTATATTCTGGCATGGATAAGCCTTCCCAATGTTCACCCATATATAACTTTTCTGATTCGCGCCATAACTGACTAGTTTTACGTCTAGCCCTTTTAGCGGAATCCATCATACCATTAACTTTTTTGATTAAATCTCGCTCTTCTTGACTGGGCTTGTATTCCATCTAATCTCCTGACTGCTTTAAATCACTTAAGCCACTAGCTGTGGTAATAATATCCATATATGCCTCACGAACATCCGCATCCATTTCATTAAGTTCGTCATCTTCTGTAATTTCAACCCTAAACCATTCATTAGTAGCAAAATCATATTTTTCTATTACCCTCGTAACCCTGGCACTTCTACTTTTTGACTTTCGAACTTTTGCATCAGTTTTTGTATCCATGGTTTGGCTTCTTCTTCCTCTGGTTTACCTATCGCCATCATGGCATATCTGACAGAATCCAAAAGATGGTCAGGTCCAGTTGTATCTAAATCTTCTGGCCGCCTAATGTCATGAACAAGCATCGGAATTGTCTCGATGAATTTCCTACAAGTCTTGAAAACAAAAAACTTAGGTGGCGTTTCTTCATCCCATTTTAGATACTCGCGCAGAAGGTTCCAACCATTCAAGCGGTTATTATTAGCTTTTATTGCATTTATCCCACCTTTTCGTAACAAATCTGCTATTGCCATATGGGACCCAGCAACACCATCTGACTTATTCATATTTTGCGGATTACGAATCCACATACTGGGGTCACCTAAAGTCATCCTATAGTCATCATCGCCACTAATAGCGTTAATTGCATCTATATGACCAGATAGTTCCATTTCGGCCACATAGTACTCCTTGTATAGATAAACATCGCCTTTGGGGCTTACAGCTAACCAACATGTTGCAAATGGTGCTTTATATCCATAGTCTATGCCTCTAAACTTGTACCAGGTACTAGGAATCTTAAATGGTTCAACAACATGCACATCATATCGCCACTGGCTAAAATATTGTCCATAGTAGACATCCCAATCACCATCTAGCCATGCGCGGCGCAATTCTTCTGGTAAACCTTTTAACATGTCCATATATCCTGGGTCCTCGCGCATAAGTGTAGGATTATCATGTATCTTACTTGGTATAAATATTCTTGTTCTATTTGTTATGGCATCATAGTGAGTTTTTTCTGGTTCATTTGATAAAAATCTAGCTTTGAACCAGTTATGACCTGGACCCCCTGGATTACATGTCAGGAATATTTGTGGTGACAATCCTATTGTACTACGACAACTAGAAATAAGTTTTAAATAATCTTCTTCATCACCAATCAATGTAGCTTCCTCAATACCCATTTTATGGTATTCGTGACCCTGATATTTTTGGTACGCTTGTTTATCCATTAAATGCCCAGTTCTGATAATTGCACCAGTGGGGAATCTAAATTCTGCTGGATTACCAACCACATCCACATCCAGATGTTTATACATTTGTGTAGCCCTATCTATGTAATCGCGTAAGTCATCGTAGTTTCTACGGATAATAAGGCCCCTATAAAGTGGATTATTAAGGTATTCGGGGTCTACCATCCATGCCATTAGGCAACTTGATTTACCACCACCCCTGGCACCACCAAATGCTATTTCAAATTCTTGTCTTGCAAGTGCAAATTTCTGTCTTGGGTGAGGTTCCCAATGTATTTGCATTACTGCACCCCCCAGTATTCGCTTCTTCTGTACTTGCTTTGTTCGTACTTAGTCATATCCTTCCAGCATTTAGGTAGGTATTCAGCACGACTATCACAACCACTTGCCAATCCGCAGTAGGTATATGTATCCTTATCAGCTACACCAGTGCGAATGTTGTAACTGGATTTGGTAGCAAAAGCGCATTTACGATTTATCTTCGGGCATACATCAAACATATTCTTCCCTTGGTTTTATTGGTTGTTTTCACCACTATAAAAAGTTTTTTCATATTCTGTCTGGGACTCCTACATGATATTCGGACCGATGGGACCCGACCAATGGGATGCCCCCCCTCGCAAATAATTTAATCGGTGTCGGTACACATTATAAATATTTTCACGAAGCAGACTGACCCAGCCCATTACAATAACATGCAAACCTCCTCGGTACAGCATCATCTGGCTCACTATTGGCTCACCTCTGGCCCAGGGTCACTAACATCACCAGGGGATTCAGTAGGCAGAAAAGTTTCGCTCACAGCCTGGCCAGTCGTACTGATTTTAGGCGGGTCCAGCGGTGCTTTCTCTGGCAGAACAATGACCCCAGTTATTCCCTTTTGTTCTACTTCTAATTGCATCGCCTTTAAATCTGGGACCAGCTTTGGCAGTAGGATGCGCCACGCTGATACCTGGCGCTTATCATCATCATTCATAGCTACATCAAATAGCTTCTGTATTAATTCGTTCTTCTGTGGGTGGTTACGAACCAGGTCCTTCACTGAAGTCTTAGGTCTTCCAGTGGGGTTACCTGACTGGCCTTTTGTGAATGGCATTCTATTGTTTTCCTATTGTTAATTAACCTGAGTATATGGTATCCAGGTGTACGCTTTCAACACATGATTGTACTATTTTTAAATATTACTTGCATAGTATAGTGTTGCAGTGCTACACTCTTGCCACACAAACAACCGAAATAAAAACAAAACAAGGAGATTATATGTTTTTAGTTACTGATTATAAAGTTAAAACCAACATCACAACTGATTCTTTTAAGAAGTTCATCAAGAAGTGTATCGACTATGATATCTTCGATAACATGGACCAGGGTGTTATCCAATTTCGTGCTAACTATATTGTTGACATGGTAGCGGCACATAGAGAAGCCAAGTACGCTGTCTGGAACTGGATGGGTACACTTAGACTAGTCGATTACAGCCAACCAGGTGCCTACTCTAGCAAGTCAGGTGACTGGCCGATAATTACTGACATCTATTTCAGTAAGGAACTCAACAATACAATCTGCATCCATACTACTCTCGATAGTTCCGATGAAGATTATGAGTTAGGCGATGGTGTTAGGAAGGCGGCACAGCTAAAAATTTCAGAAGAGTTATCTGAAGAAGAGTAGCATCCATACTGATGATGGCCCAGGTGGTTCCTGGGCCGAAACACTAAGTGTCTATGGTAACCAAAAAAAACAAAAGGAACAGCGATATGAAATTAGCAAATAGATATTCAAAGGGTGTCACATTACATAGTAAGTCAGAAGGTGACTTAAGATATTCCCTCAGACGTAAAATTATTGATGTCATCTACGACACCAACAGAAGATTACAAGCGCTAGGAATGGCTCGTCTACCTAGAGTTGAGGTCAGGGTCGTTAAGTCAGCTAACTATGCTGGAATGGCTTACATTGGTAAAAATATCATTCACATCACAGAGTCAGCTGTCAACTATCAAACAGCTAAACAGCGCCTAGTAATCTGGCATGAGATTGTGCATGGCTTAGGATGGGGTCATGTCGAGGGCTGTAAGCTTATGGATGCTAGTCCCTGGCGCTTATGGTCAAATGGTATCACTGAGGAAGAAGTCTGGCATACATTCTTAGAGTACGTTGCTGAGTACCAGCAGAAGAATTAATCTCCATACTGATGATGGCCAGGGTGGTTCCCTGGCCGAAACCAATAGGTCTATGGTAACCAAAAATAATCAAGAAAAGGAGATTACATTGAAAACATATATGAATACTAATGGTGTTAGTAATTGTCAGACTAATGGAGAGGAACGCTTTGAACACTTCACAAGTGGTAGGGGTCGTAAAGCTAAACAAAAGGTCCAGTACGATTACAGAAGCTACACTGGCGAATTATTCTCATGCATTGCAAACAGCTTAGATGAAGCAAGGCTTAAAAGAGATAATTACTTTAATAATAAATAATTAAGAATAGGAACAGCGACATGAACATACTAGAAAAAATAACACTAAAGAATAAAACCCATGCGGTGAATGCAGTTAATCTGTTCATCCAGGATTTTATTACCTTTGCATACACTGAATTACAAGACATCTGGAAGACAAAAAAAGATGGTAGTTTTTATGCAGATACTTCGCTAGTCGTTACCCAGTGGATAGCTAAAAATAAAAGAGAATTGGAAGATTATTACAAGCGCAACTATAAAATCGATGACCTGGATATCAATGCATATATCAGTCACAATGATAAAACAAATTTCACCTTGGTTGTTACAGCCAATTACCAAGATACAACCAGGGATGACGTAACAAATAAATGGTATGAACAATTTAGAAATCATTTATTTGTTTATAAAAATTCACCTGAGTGGAATGCACAGACAAATCTAGAAAAGAAGAATGAAGAGTTTATTAGGGACCAACATGAAAAGTATCCATTAAGGACACCAGGTGAAGTAAGGGCCGCTCAAAGGCATTACACGAAGCTAAAGAATGAGATTGATAGTTTACGAGAAAAGAAGCGCGAGTATGCCCACAACTTTGGTTCAGAATTTTTAAGCAACAAAATATAAGGGGACAGCGACATGAACTTAGAACTAGGAATATATTATTACATAGATGATAATGGTAACAAGGTTTATGACCTTGATGTTATAGGCGATGAAATAGCAGATAAGCTAAGGGACATAACAAAAGATGATGTAGAAGTCATTATAACATCCAATGGTAAACAAACATGGGAGAATAGATAGTCATGAGTAAAATATACATAAACAGAAACCCAGAGAGTAGCACTGAACAAGGCAGTGTAGATTTGAAAGTACGTCTAGACTTTCCACCAATCCAGCATAGCTTTTTTAATAGATGTTTTGATGATTTAAAGAAGCGTATCCAGCGTATGACCAATAATCGCAAGT
>Ga0208899_1000198_pt1 | contig 39940 bp, 50 predicted proteins | sample VirMetDEL_Nov_24_FD_184518 | JGI IMG/M metagenome (GOLD analysis project Ga0208899, IMG submission 184518) | Aqueous microbial communities from the Delaware River and Bay under freshwater to marine salinity gradient to study organic matter... | ecosystem: Environmental > Aquatic > Marine >... | reverse complement strand
TTAAACCAAAACCTATTGCGTATCGTTCAGCAGGGTAATCTTCCATTTGGTCAGAAGCGTCCCAATCTGCTTTGACTGTACCATTTTCATAGTCAACAGTAAGAGTTAAGTTACTAGGTGCTTGTGTTGGAACGTGATAAGCTAAAGCAGGGATAGGTATTAATAAAAATAATGCTAGACAGAGTCTTAGCATTATCTACAACAGTTCGCTTCTATCCACGCAAGTCTAGTTTGTATTTCTCTAACTACATTTAAGTCTTGGTCCTGGTCTATAAGTTGTGTTTCAAGACGAGTAATTTGTTTTTTAATATCGTCCCATTCCCATTTTTCAATTTGAACATATTGATTAGTGTCATTAGTTATTTCTAATTTCTGCACTTTTTCAAACAGAACAGCTATATCGCCTTGTACGAATGTGCTTTCTTTTAGCATTTCAAAATCTACTTCAACTTGATTCATTCTGTTATCTATGCCTTTAAGTGTGTCAACGATTTCAGTAGCAGTAGATAAACCTGCACCAATAGAACCCATAAGAGCTATAGCTGTGGCTATTAAACCTAGATTATCTTTTATCTTAGACAGCACTACATCACCAGTGCTGCGACAACCCCACCTATTGCAACAATTAATGTAAGTACTTTATAAAATTCTGTTTTATCTAGCTTTGCATCTAGCTTATCTTCTATTTTGTCTAGTCGTTCAATAACCATATTGAGAAGTTCCTTTTGGGTATAGCCATTTCCGTTTGTCATTTATGGTAAATCCTCATGCGACATCCAGTCCCATTCTTTATCATAGGAATTATCATAGTCCCACTTACTTAATTTTTTAAGATAAGAACTAATTTCTTTTAAAAAATACCCTAATAAAAATCCGATTATAAAATCCATTATTGGATTATATCACAAAATGTTTATGGCGTAATTAAATCCCAAGAAGTTGTATCTTCATTCCATTGATAATAACTACCTGCAGCGATTTCATCATCAGTTAAATCAGGTTTATCTACTGGTGCTTCCCATGTCCAAGTACTTACATCCATTACCCAACTTGCATAAGGTGTAGGTGCTATAAACACATCATTGTCTGCATCATAAGTATATCCTATACCTGCATAGTTACCTCTAAAAGGAGTTCCATCTCCACTGTGTGCATTAGCACTGGTGTTATAGGAAGTTCTTTTACAAGTCTGTCCTCTAAAATCTCCATACCAGGCTTCCCAACTAGCAAAACCTTCAGGAAGTGTATCAGTACTATCTTCGTCTATACCAGTAATAACTTCTGTTACTATATTATCTTCGTCTAAAAATGCATAATGTGCCATATCTCTCCTATTATATCAGCTAAAACTTATTGTGCCTGTTCCTGCGGTAAATGTTTCTATTTTATCCGAACCATCTGTACTACTAGTTGAGGTTAAACCTGCACCGACTGTAATTGTAAAAGTATTAGGATAGCGTAAAATAACTACTCCAGAGCCACCAGTTCTTGCATCAGATTGACCAGAACCAGAACCTCCACCTGTATTTGCTGAGCCATTTTGTCCAGATGAACCTCCTTTTGCAGCATTTCCACCTCCACCAAGTCCACCAGTTCCTGCAGAACCAGTCGAGGCACTACCTATTGAGCCACCTCCACCTCCTGCATAATAAACATCTGAGCCAGAGACTTCGCCAACACTTTGAGAGGTTGCATCAGTAGATGGAAGAATATTTGAAATAACACCAACACCACCATTACCACCATTATCCTGTCCTACATTAGGAGAACCTATTGCACCTGCACCTCCACCTCCTCCTCCTGCAGTTCTATTAAGAACAGCACTTCCAGAACCAGAACCACCTGCAAAACCTTGATTGGCAGTTCCAGAACCTCCACCTGTTGCATTATAAGTTCCACCACCACCTGAACCACCAGAACCCGCAGCAACTCCTAATAATGCAGATTTTCCTCCACCTACTGAAGTTATTGTTGAAAAAATACTGTCATTTCCATTTGAATTAGTTGCAGCACCACCTCCAACTGTGACTGTTATTGAACTTCCCTTAGGAACTGCAATTGCACTTTCTAAAGAGCCACCGCCACCTGTATTTCCTACAGTTGAACGAAGTCCACCTGCACCGCCTCCACCTGGAAAAGTTGACGAACCAGTACCTGATGAACCTCCACCTGCGACAACAAGGTATGAAACATCTAATGTTTGTAATTTATATTGATTTGAATTTAATAAGTCTGTTACATCATTTACTTCAAATATACCTGTATTCGCACTAGAACTTTGTGTAGGACTAGCACCTATATAGCCATATTCGTTAGATTTATTTGTCATTATGCAAAACTCACTGTTCCTGTTCCTGCTGTAATTTCTATATATTTTTCTGAACCATCTGTTGTTTCTGTTCCTGCAGTTAAACCTGCTCCGACTGTGATTGTTGCTGTATTTGAATATCGTAGTATTACTATACCTGAACCACCTGCAAATACTCTAGCACCACCGCCGCCAGTATTAACAACTCCTGCCTCTGGCGAACCATTAGCTGTTCCTCCACCACCTGTACCACCTGTACCAGATGAAGTATTACCTTTAGCACTAGCACCGCCACCTCTTGTGATTGCTGAACCTGTTATTGATGAACTTAGACCATTACCACCATTACCGCCTACAGCATAAGAACCATTACCACCTACTGCACCTGCTCCTCCACCACCACCAGATGCACCATTGACACCTGCATTGTGTCCATTTCCACCATTAGAACCTTGATTAGCTGTTGCTGAACCACCAGTTGTTCCTGAAGCGTTATCATAACCTCCACCTCCGCCAGAACCACCTGCAAAACCATTAGCTGCTACAGTACCACCACGACCACCGCCATCAGATGTTATAGTTGCAAAAACGCTATCACTTCCATTACTACTTGAACCACCTGCACCAACTGTAACTGTATAATTGCTACCTTTATTAATGGTTAATGGAGTTTCTGTTGAACTATTACCACCTGAAGTTTCTGAAGCATAGGAATTTCTATAACCTCCCGCACCTCCACCACCACCATAATCAGCAATTCCACTACCTCCACCTGCAATAACTAGATATGATACATCTATTGTTTGTAATTTATATTTACCTTTATTAAGTAATTCAACAACATCATTAACGCCGAATACGCCGCTGTTGCTACTACTAGATTGTGTTGGTTTAGCACCTGTATAGCCATACTTAGCCATAAGTAACTCCTGTTATGAAATTTCTAAAACTGAAATAAAGGCTTCTAAGTCGCCTGATGCTGCTCCGCCTGTAAGTTCTATATCATCTCCTGCTTCTAATACAATTTTAGAAGTTCCTGCTAGCTCCAAAGAAGCATCTGCAGGTACTGTCATTGTATGTGCAATCTCTGCTGTTAGTGAAGCTGAACTGTCGTTAACTTCTGCAGTAATTGTGTCATCTGCTGAACCATCAACATTAGTTACTCTTAGAGTAATTACTATTGCTGTAGTTGCTGCAGGACAAGTATAAATAGACTGTGCTGAGTTAGTTACATCAAGTGTTTTATTCTTAAATGTTTCTGCCATTTTATTTTATCTCCATATATTTCTATACTCCCATAACTATAGCACGAGGTTGCGTACTTGTCGTGCCTGTCACAGAAAGTGATTCGTATATTACTCTCAATGCAAGTGATATACCTGCATCAGGAAGTAAATCTATATCTTCATCTATAGGTTTATTACCTATAGTGTCTATTCCTAGACTTCCACCTTCTTTGAGCATTAGTAACATACCCATGGATTATCCTAAAGCTATTACTAAACCTAGACTTGCCTTTGTTGCTACTTGTGCATCAACATAAGTCTTGGTTGCTTTAGCTGAAGCCAATGTGTCATCACTACCACTTACAGAACTTATGTCTGTATCTAGTACACCTGACTTTAGATTTGCTACATCTACATTAGATAAAGCATTTCCTGTAGCTTCTGCATCAAAAGTTTTATTTGTAAAAGTTATTGTTCCTGATACTAATTGGTCATGTAAATCTTCAAACATTTCAGCAACTACTGCCATACGAACAGTTGTACCATCCGAATGTGATATGTCAGGAGAATGTCTACCCTCTACATCTCTTGTTACTGTACTCATATTTACGCCTGAAGAAGCTGTAATAAGTATTACTTCTCTGTTGGTAGCACTATCAGGGTCTATTACTAAATAAAAAGGTGCTGATATAGCACTTGTTCCATCTGAAGTAGGTGCTTGTGATAATGTTAAGTTAGTATCAGATGCACCAACATTACCATCTAATGTAGTTTCAAAAAAGTTACTGTAGTTAATTTGTTGTGCTGTCATATATCTTTCCTATCTTACCATAATACTATAAACTATCCACCGAATCTCATAACACCTAATGTTCCTACACCTAGTGCAATCTGACTAGAAACCTCTAACACTACAGGTTGTCTAGTTCCTCTTACTGTAATAATTGCATATTGTGTAACAGAACCTCTTTCCGCATTAGTATTTACTGGATAGCTTACTCTTTCTACAACACCTCTTATAATTTCATCAGGGTCAAATAACTGTAATGTGACTGCATCACCTTCTCTTGACCTTAATTCATTGTATAGAGTATCTCCTAAACCTTTAACCTTTATAGGTTTTCTCTTAGGTCTTTCTACCCTATCACTAATATTTATAGGTATCTGTGCTACTACCAATTCAGGTCTAGCCAATGCACGAAACTGTAATGATTTTACTTTAGGTGTACTTACGCCATCTGAAGAGTTTAAAATTAATTTACCTATAATATATCTTGCTACAGGACTTATCTGTTTTTCAGAATCTCCAGTTCCCTCAGTTTGTTTTAATGCAAGGTTGTAATTTGTACTAGATGGACTATCTAAATCTTGAAAGGTAGTAGAGAATCTAAGCTCTACATCTGTATTATCAGGCATATTAAATGTTGATACTTCTGCACCAACGAACTGTTTACTTTCTGCTGTAAAGAAATCTGCTGCTGATGTTATAAGATAACCTGTTGATTCGTATGTAGATGTTTCTAAGAATATATCTTGTCCTGCTACAGCTATAACAAACTTACCATTTGAACTGGTTATACCTGTAATAAGACCTGATGCTCCCATCTCTAAATCTCTAGCAAATCCTGCAGTAGGTAAGTAATATCTCCATAGATAACTTTCACTACCACTTTCTTTTATTCCACAATATACACTATCTCTTGTAACAAACATGTGTTTAGGTGTTGTATCTACTCCTGAGATAACCCATTCTTTTACTAATTGTCTGTTAGCTAATACATAGAGGTCATCTGCAACTGTTAAGTCTGCACGATAAAATCTACCTACATCCCTAGAAAATTCTTTTGTACCAAAAAATACAATACCTTCTGCTGCAGCTATAGAGTGTACTTCTTCAAAGGGTATGTTTGTTTGACCTTTAAGTGTAAAAGTTCCTGCTACATCTTTGAGTGAATATATATCTCCATTAGTAGAAGCTACTAAAACTACTGCACCTGCATCTGCAACTTGTGATACATGGTGTGAATCCTCAAAGGTTATGATTGCATCTGCATCTGCTAGGTCAGAACCTGACCAAGTTTTATTAAATGGACTTACTGCCCATACTCTTTCTACTGAACCATCATCTCCACTAAATACTAACTGTCCTTTTGCAAACCATACACCATTTAAACCTCCTGATGAAGATTGTGCTGTTGATTCTTCTGACCAAGTAGATACACCATCAAACTTAATAAGCTCTGAGTTACTTGTGCCATCTGCAGTTGTAGCAAATATCATATCTCCTACTGAAGCTATACCAGTAAAGTTGTAGTTTATAGTAAGACCTGTAGATACTGCTGACCAACTAACACCATTGTCTGTAGATTTATAAATTACTGTAGCGTCTGTAACATACAAGTCACCATTAGTTGTTTGTGCCATGTAATTGTTACTAGCAGAAAAGTTTATACCTTTGTCTGCTGTAGTGTATAAAAGATGTATGTGATAAGAAGTTTCATCATCTCCATGAAATACATCTACACCTTTGCTATCCCAAAATCTTGTTGTATCTTTAGAACTACCATTAGCTCTATGTGCTGTGTCTAATCCTTGTCCACCTGTAAAATTATTTCTTGAATAGATACGACCTAAGTTAGAAGTAAAATCTTCAGGGTTTTGTTTGACATTTATTTGTCCTTCTTGTACATCAGATGATTGTATTTGCATTTCTCTTCCTGGACCAACTGCAGACCTAAGAAGTAATGTATCTATACGAACATCATACCCATATCGTTTAGGGTTATTGATAATATTGGTTGTAGGAACTCTAGGCATTATCCGTAACTTATACTGTTGATAGTAACTGGTTCAGGATATCTAGCTCTAAGGTCCTTTCGTGCTTGTTGTATTAAAGCTCTTTGGTATGCAAGAAGAGAGTTTCTAATTCTAGTAGCAGAATCAACAGGAAAGTTACTGACAGATAACTGGTCTGTTATGTAGTCTGCAGTTGCTGTTGGTATATCTCTACCTGACATAAGTTGTGCTGCAACTCCTGCCATAATAATTGGTTCGTATTCGTCTTCTAATCCTACTGTTGCAAGTGTATCTGTTTCAGCAGTAGGGTCTATAAACTTCTTTTTAAATGTTACATATACAGTATGACCTTGTTGTATATTATATGTTTGTATTGCGTTTACTACATTTGGTCCAGTTGTATATGTTTTAGTTCTTTCCACACCATCACTATCTACGTATGTAAAAGGATTAGGTAAGTCTATTAACTCTACTGTGACACCTCTGTACTGTATTCCTGTTGAATCGGAGTTAGCTGAAAAATCTGTATATTGTGATATTGCTTTTATAGGAGCAACTAAATAATTATTATTATCTTCGTCAGTTCCGTGTGTTCCAAGTATTTCATAGCCTACTGCTGCGGTAACTGTTTTAGTTTCAACAGCAAATAGTGTAGGATATAAGTTTTTTATTTGGTCAGATACTGCATCAAACACATTCTTCCTTGGAAATGGTGGTGCTATTTTAATTAAGTCACCTGCTGTATGTGTTGCTGCAGCAGTTCCTCTAGCACCTCTTGTTACAGTTATTGTATTAGTAACAGCGTTAAGGTCTTTACATAGCATAAGCTCTTGACCTATTTCAATTATAGTTCCTGCATCTAAAGCATCTTCTTCTTCAACAGATAACAAATCACCATTGAAAACAATTTCTGTAGCAGTAGTGTTTACACCAGTCGACAGTGTTGTATAACTAACCAAGTCATCCATAGGTTCGAGATATTCTCGGTAAGTCCTATCGACAAGGTCACCAATAGTCGTACTCATTGGTCCTCCTAGGCTGTTCTAAATATTAACTTTATGCTTCTGTCTGCTGCTTCAGCACTACCTGATGTAACTCTAATAAACCCACTTGATGCAAAAGCCCAACCACTAGGGTCTACTCTTACAACATCACCTGCTGTGACTGTGTATGTTACTGCAGTTCCATCTGTTTCTACAACATCATACCAGTTGGTATTGTCTACAGAAAAATCAAAAGTAACTTCTGTACCTGTCATAGCTGCAGGGAATACTATTCCTGTAAGTAACATGCCATCTGTGTTTACGCCACTAGATATAGTTGTGTTATCAGAAACATCTATTAAAACTTCTTTTACGTTTGTCTTGTACATATCTTCCTTACTATAGCAGAAGAAAAGGGTGGAGGTGGAGTTCCACCCTAATCTTCAAATTAATTACTACGGAGTAGCAATTTCGTCTATGTGAAGGTGATATTGTGGAGGACCGAAGTCTATTCCCATCTCCATATAGATTGCTTTTGCAACTCTTGCATAGTCGTCTTGGTCAATGTCTCTTACGAAAACAGTTCCTTTACCAGGAATGTTTGTGAAGATAGGACTTACATAAGCCATATCTACGATATAAGCATCATTGCTTCCTAAGATGTTTGAGTCAAGAACCATCATTCCAATAGAGCCAAATGGTGTAATGATAGTATCAATGTCGATACCTCCTACATTTCTGTCTCTTGGAAGAACAGCAGCAGTTGTACCACCTGATTGTGGGTTATGTAGCTGCTTGTTAAGTTCTAACATGTTAGCTGAGTTAACCAATAGGACTGGATTCTTAACTGGTGCTGAAGCATCATAAAGTGTCTTTAATGATTTTGCTACGCCATCCCAGTCGAGTTTCTTAGCAGTACCACCTGTAGCTTCTGTACTTGTGTTGAAGTAAGTGTTACCACCATTCAACGCAGTATGAGCTGCAAGTCCTCTAAATGTTCTATTGTCGCCAATAGGGTTAGAAGCATGAACACCATCTGCAAAAGTACCATTGATAGCGAAGTATTCTACTTCCCTAGCAACTTTTTCTAATGCAAGTTCTAGTTGTTCTGCTAGTTCGTCTGTTATTGGGTTACCTCCGAAAAGAGCTAACTTGTCTGCAGCAGTAAGTGTTCCATCACCGTCTGAGGTGTTGAATCCTGCTGCGCCTAAATCAAAGGCATTTTGTTGGTTGTAAGCTGCCATAGCTGTGTATGACATTTTTACACCTTTATGAAATATCTGCGTAACCTGAGTATACGCTCCTCTATTTCTACCAAGGTATTCTGTTGGCTGTCCGCCTTCAGTTCCTTCTGTAGGTGCTGAAGAGATTGTCTCGTTATCAGCAGTTTGGAATTGGAAGAAAGTAGATTGTATTACTTTTCCTCCGCCTGACAAACCACCTATTGCAGATAAGAAAGGTGTTCTTTGACCACCTACACGAAATAATTCTCCTTGAAAATTATTTATATCGCTTGTGTAGATTGGGTCAGGGGTTGTTATTGCGCCCATTTGAATCTCCTAAATTATTTGTCTTGTTGCTCCATCATTGCCAATTTGGCAGCGATAGATTGTTTTGTACTTGTTTCTGAAGAATTAACAAATTGTTTAAACTCAGCCATTGTATCCAGTGGCTTATTGTCTACTCCAACTTTATTTAGTTGCTCTACACGTGATTGAGCTTGAACAACATTGTCAGCAACAGTAGGCTCTTGAACTGGCTCATTAGTTACATTAGAAACTCCTTCACCAAACTCTTCTTGTACAAACTGTGCGATAGATTCACTATTCATTTCACCATCATACAATTTAGTCACAGCCTTACCTATGCCTTTATCAGCATCTAATCCGATTGATTGCAAAGCAGAGTTCATAACGTTCTGTTTATATGCTTTATTCTCAGCCTTGAGACGTTTGTATTCATCTCTTAGTTGAGCTATAGCATTATCATCATTTGATTCTGTATTAATTTGTTCTTCTGTCATTTATATTCTCCATCTTCTCTAGCATATAAAATCCCATATACATTAATCGCTAGGTAATTAAAGGGATTGTTACACAAGGGTTTGCGAACAACAAAGAGAACACCTTGGAGGTTCTCTCGAATACGACCCTATATTTAGTGTGCCGAACTCGTCAGGCACTACATGTAGTATACTAGACTTCTTCTAAGCCTGCAACTTCTCCTGTCTGTGTTTTTCTAGCACCTGTTTGTAATGAGCTAAGAGATGCTTGTTGATTAAGAATACGCTGTTGTTCTATTACAGCTTGAGGGTCTTGTTGTACTTCTGAAGAAATAATATCTTGTAGTCCTATCTCAGTGGTTCTACCTTGTGCAGTACGTAATCTGTTTAGTCTTTGAATATACTCTGAAGCTCTACTAAATAACCTTTGACCACCTGATTGTGTAATACCTGCTTGTATTAATCTTTGTGCTTGTTCTGTAGATAAATCTAAGTTTCTTAATGCAGCTTCTGCTCCTAGTTCTGCTTGTTGTATCTGACCTTGTAATATTCCTATAGATATGTCAGGGTCAAGTGCTGCTGCAAATACAGCATTGTCAGACAAATCAATATCGAAGTTAGCTGAATAATAAGTTTTAATTTCATCTGCTATAGGGTTATCTCTAAATGCTTGTCTTGTTGATTCTATTCTACCCTTAAATTCTGCAACGCTCACATCTCCTGCAATTAATGAAGCTACTTTACCTGCTGCTTCAAAGACAATAGGGTTTAAATCATTCTCTAATAATATTCTATAATAACCTTCACGAACTTGTTCATACTGTGATTCATTCATTCTTAATGAACCATCACCTCTTTTGATACCAGGATAATACTCTGCATACTCATCTAAGTTTCTAACTGCAGCTAATGCAAACTCTGCACTACCTGTCTCTATGTACTGATTGGTATACTCTTGTAACAAGTTACCTTTACCTGCTAACCAAGGTATTAAATCTTCTATCTGTTGAGGAGTAGCTACAAAATCAGGAGAGCTTGTACTAGAAGCTCCTATGTTTTCTATAGAAGTTTTTAGTTTATCAAACAAAGAACTGAAGTCATCAGTTAAATCATCATCACCTTCGTCTGTATCAGTGCTAGTTTCATTTGTATTTGATGCTGCAGGTGCTGACATTCCAGGATTAACTTCTCCATCAGGATTTGGGTCACCTGGTCCAAAAGTATATTTATATTCTCCTGCTTCGGGTGCAGCAGGGTTTACTTGACCTTCAGGTCCTTCTTGTCCTAATAAGTTAAATGGCATTATCCTTGTCCTGTTATTGTCGGGCTAAGATATACTGGACTAAATCCTAGCTTGGTTAAATCTTGACCCATCTTTTGCAATGCACCTTCATCTCCCACATTAAGGAAGTGTGCTGTTGCTTGTTTTCTTTGTTCACTTGGGTCATCAATAGTAAACAAATTATAAACTAAATCTCTATCTCTACCTGTCTCATCAAGCCTACCATATCTGTTTGCCATAGTTCTAATGCCAATGACAGAGGTAGTATAGTTTTTACCTTTGTATTTATCTGCTACATTCTCATCCCATACTGTTTGAAGTTGTGCATCTAATAACTGTGAACCATTAGGTTCAGCTAAAACATTACTAAATGTTCTATAGTCATCATCTGTAAACAATCCTGATAAATACGGTCCTACTTTTGCATTCACTTGGTCTTTAGCTTTATCAATGTAAGCTAAGTTATCAGGTATAGATATATCTCTACTTGACATAAACTCAACAATATCGTCATTTCTAAATCCTGGAATTTCAGGAAATACTAATAACTTATACTGTTCAGCTAATGATTCTTTTGTAAGAATACCTTTAACTCTTTGGTCATATAAATAATCTAATACATCTTGTGGTACTTCATACTGTGCATACTTAGAAACTAATCCTGCAAGTTCTATCTTTGCATTATCTTGTAGTCTTCTTAAAGTTGCATTGGCTTGAGGGTCAGTACCTAATGCCTGAGCTTTAAAGTATGCTAACTGGTCTCCTGATAAAGCATTTATGTAATCACTAGCAATAGCATAATCCTTGTACTCTGCAGGTCTTCCCTCGAATAAAGATTCTAAAAATACTCCTACTGCATTAAAGTTACCATCAGACTCAGCAGCTTTAAGAATATAATCATTTAGTTTAAGCTCATCTTTTAAATCATCTAACAATAGATTAAGAGGGTTTCTACCTTTCATTCTTGTATCTACTTCAGATAAATCTCCAAAGAATAATCCACTAGCTTTTATATCATCTACATTACCTGTAGTAAAACTTTGTTTATAGTTTGTTGTGTCTGTGTAATACACTGTTACATCTTGGTCAAGACCATCTATGTCTTCTGCTTTTAATGTATATACAAAGTAAAACAAACCATCATCACCTTTTATTAATGTATCAGCTACAGGCATATCCTCTATTGGAGGAGCGCCATCTAAAGCATCTTTAAGAATTTTATCTAACTCTTCTTGAGATAAACTGAAATCTTTTTCTGACATTATTTAGCACCTTCTACTTTTTTCTTACTAAGCTCTCCTAAAAAGTTTAGTATAACTGTATCTAATTCTGAGTAATTAGAACGTACATCTATAGGTATTTCTGCTGTATCTAATCCTTTTAAGCTAGCTAACATCAATGAAGATTGTCTTATAGTCTCAGGATTAGTAGGGTCTGAAGGATTAATTTTCTGTGCAATCTTATCCCTAGACCTTTCAAAAGATACTATCTCTCTTTTCGTAAAGTTTTTAATTCTTCTTTCCTGACCTAGACCACCTCTGAAATCACCAGACCCAACAACTTCAGGTGCTTCTATATCAGGTGCATCTGAGGCTTGTGGTTCTTCTCCTAGTGTTTCTGAACCCGTACTATAGAATGCATCAACATACGCATTAATACCTGCAATAACATCTGACTTTTGTCCTGCGGGATTATCGCCTCTACCTTTAGGCATTTGACCATTTAGATATGGTTCTACATAATCTAGGTATCCTTCCCATACTGAGAAAGGATTATTGTTATTATCCCTAACCATAGGAAATTGTTCAGGATTAGCTTTTACGTCATTCAAATAGGATATCGCAAAGTTTACATTATACTGTGGGTCTTTCAATGCTTCTTCAAAATCTGATTCGGATAATGTATTACCTGTAGATTTAAAAAATTTACTTAATGATGGGTCAGGTTGATTATTGTCATCATAAAAAGCACTTGCATTTATTTGAAATAAACCTATAGAATCTGTATCTTTGTTCTGTGCTTCAGTATCAAAGTTTGATTCATAAAAAGCAGTCATAACTAATGTAGGGATATCTTCTTTTAAAGCTCCTGCATTCTCTAAATATTTTACAATCTCTTGAGCAGTTACCTTTGCCATTATGCTCCTCTACCTAGATTTCTTAGACTACGTGACGCTTGTGCAAAGTTAGCTGTAGCTGCATCAAATGCACTTTGTCTTGCAGAAAAATCTTTTTCTTCACCGTATATAGTATCAATAGCTCTATTGAGCCTTCCATTAAATAATGCAGAAAATCTCTCATTCTGTCCTGTTAATGCAAACGGATTACCTGGTGTTGCTGAAGGTCCAAGTTCTTGACTTGTCTCAACTCTAAACTCTTTCATCTTTGTAGAAACTAATGTATCTAACATTTGGTCATCTGCATAAGGATATTGTTGTTTAAGAGATTGTTTGTATCCTTCTTCACTTCCATACTTATCCAACCATCCGTCATAACCTAACTGTGCAACTTGTGCATCTATATCTTGTTTAATGTTTTGTGTAACCATTCCATCCATATCACGTTTAGTTACTTCAAGTAACGAATTGACAACTCCTGCTAAAGACTGAGCTTGTGTAAAACTAATTTTATCTGCACCACCAAAGTAATTACGTACTGCATTCATAGCTATGTATCCTGCAGACTCAGTGTCATACTTAGGTACATCTACTGTATAGTTATCTAATAAACGTTCTTCTAAATCATTAACATCTGTATCTAATTCATTAAAATAAAAATCTCTAATTTGTCTTTTCTTGTCTTCTGTAAATGCGAATTGACTTTTATATTGTTTTACTGCATCTCCTGAATAAATAATTTGTCCAGTGGAAGGGTCTATAATTTGTTCTACTACATCACCTTGTTCGGTTACTCCTACTGTTGTAGATAAAGTAAGTAACGCACCTTCTATAGCAAAACCATCATCAAAATACGGCACTCTACCTTCAAGGTTGTGTGATGTCATTGATGCAGATATAGCTGCTATTGTAGGTGCGTCCATTGTTCCAGTATCAAAACCACCAACAAGATAACCTGATTTAACTAACTTAGTTTGTAAGTCTCGAACGTATTGTTCTCCTAACATATCGTCCATAAACAGGGTTGTTATTAGTGGTGTGATATACACAGGATTGTCACCATATCCCTCACCTGCACCTTTATATCCTAAAGGTGTTCCCAAAGTTCCTTCAAATCCTAAAAACTGTGTTACACCCTGAGTACCTAGCCTAAGCTGTATAGCATCATCAGGTGTAAGTGGTGCAACAGGGTCGTTGAGTCCAGGAAAAATATACTCTCCTTCTTCATCCTTTTCCATTTCTTCTAGTTCCCCATCATCATTAATTACAAATCCGTATGGAGGTTTATAGTTAGGGTCTGTGTAATATTCTTTAACAGCTTGGTCAATTTCTTTTGGTGTTAAAGCTCTAGGTATAACTGCACCTGTACCAACTTCAGGTCCTGGAGATTGACCTGGTCCTACAGCTCCACCAGTTCTTTGTCCTTCTTCTACTCTTTGTTCAAATAATGTATAGTCGGTAATAGGTATTCCTGCTGTATCTACTGCATTTCTTACTTCACCTGTATCAGTGTTATACCATAATGCTTTAGAGTAATCAGTAGAAGTAGATGCATTAAATTCTGAAACTGCACCTGAGTTTGTAAATAATACTTTAGAAATTAGTTTCCACATTATTGGTCTGCCTTATATAATTGTTGGTTATAAGTATAGCCGTATCTTATCAACTCTTCTTCATTCTCTCTGAGTATTCTATCCAAAACTTGTTCATTTAAAAAGCTAAACAAAGGATATGCTTTAGATATCTCTTGTCCTTTTAATCTTAATTGGTCTCTTGCTAAATACCAATTAGCATTTGTTGGGTCAGAACCAGGTCTACCTGTCTCTGTTGAACGTACTGTAAGTATATTATCATAACTTTCTAGCCATATCTTTAACCCTTTTATAACTTCTTCATTCTGTAAATCAGGGTCTTCAGACATTTGATACAACTGTTTTAGTTTAGTTCCTAAGTCTGTAGGACTTTCTGTTCTAGGTTTTTCTAAATAACCAGGAAAATAATCAGCTAAAGTATCTTTGTATGTCGTAACCATAATCCCTCTAATAGCTTCGTCTGGTACAAACTGTGGACTATTTGGGTCAGTTATAACTCTTCTGTATCTTTCAAGAGCCATTCTTCCTGCAGCTTGATTGTGTAATTGCGCCCACTCTCCTAAGTCTAAGTCTGTCCTAGCAGAATAATCTCCTAGATAATTGTCATCAAAAGAGTTAACCCAAGATGCCATAATAAATTCATCTGTTCCAATATCAGGTCTTACATAGTAAAACATATCAGGATAAATTTTATATTTTTCTTCATTGTCCATTGCATAATCTAATGCTTCATCTGTATAAGGTACTCTTCTTATTTCTTTTGACTTTGAAATAATCAATGCGGTTGGGTCAGTACCAAATAATTGTGTAAATACTTGAGTAGCTATAACTTCATCCTCGTATTCTCCAAGTAATCTACCGTACACACTTTGTAAAACATTAAATCCAAATATTCTACCTTCAGGGTCTATACCTCTATCTCGCAAATACTTAGGGTCTACATGCATACTTCTTCCAGGTTCTACCTCTAGCTCCCATCTAAATGATGGAGACACAAAAGTAAACTGTGCTGCTGATTTAATTAAATGCATAACAAGTGCATCTTGTTTTGTTCTCTGTAAAATCTTATTCATCTCATCTTGTGTTCTTGGTTCACGACCTTGTTCTATAGCACCACTAACTAACTTAGCTCTTAGTACTTCTTTCTGTGTATTAGAGTAAGCTCTTGACCAAGACTCAGGACTTGTACTTATTGCAGAACCTAATTTTTGTAGCCATTCAGGTAATAAGTAATCTGCTGCTTGTTCTACAGCATTACCTGATGGTTCACCAAAAGGAAATATAAACTCATATAATGCAGAAGTTTCTTTCATATTAGGCATAATTGCTTTTGCTGCTATCTGTGCTACAGGTCCTACTCCAGGAACTAAACCACCTGCAACTATGTTTGCTGATGACGTAAATCCTACAGCTCTAAGGTTTACTTCACTTCTAGGTTGCTGTCCACCTAGGTCTCTACTTTGTACATTTTGGAAAAAGTTTCTAAGTATAGGGTCTACTAATGGAAATACAAATACTTCTTCGTTTGTAAGTTCATCAGTATATACCATAGGCTTATCATCTGCTGCATCTCCACCTAAGAAGTCAAAGTTAAATGGATTGCCTTCTTTTAAAGTATCTGTTGTTATTTGTAACTTACGTAGTTTTCTAGGGTTTTCTGTAAGTAATCTTGTCCACGTTTTAGCAATTTCTAAATGTACTTCAGCGAATGGGAAAAGCAATGCATTAGCCTGTGTGAACTGTGACCTATTGTTTAAGCTATATAGTAATTCTTCTGTTTCTGATAATGCTGTAGCTTTAAGAAAATCATCAATACTTTCTAACTCATCTACACCTACACCAGTACCTTTTGATTTAGGTACTAACTGGTCAAGATATTGTCTAGTAGATTTAGGCATAGCTTCCATGATATCTTTGTTCTTGTATAGCTCTGCTAAAGTATCTGCTTCAAATCTATCTGCCATCTTTTCTAAGTTACGATAATAAAACTGTTTGAAAGCAGGCGCTCTTGATAGTTTGTTTGTTGGCACTGACATAAAAGTATCAAACAATCTTTCAATAATTCCATTGTATGAATTTACATCTACATCATTAATCATCTTCTTAGATACTTTCACTACGTCAGGTCCATTCTCTGCATAGTCACTAAGTATCTTTACACCTGTATCAAATTGTTTATCAGTGTTAAGACCATTCAATGGCATTTCAAAACTTCTAGTCTTAGTGTTTATCATTAGCTTTCTATTAGCAATCCACTCTATGTATTGAAATGTTTTATCTCCTGGAGTAAGTTCATACAACATACGTATAGGTAAATCACCATCATTTGCTCCTGGGTTTTTATAAACTACACCTTTATTTATTTCAACAATGTATCCTTTTTCTAATGCTTCTTCAAAAGATACTGTAGATAAATTAGGTATTTTATCAGGGTCAAGTTTTGGGTTTTGTACATACTTTTTAAATCCACCACCACCACCTACTTTGTCATACAATCTAGCAGCGTATGATTGCAGTAACTCCATAGTTCTGTCTTTGTCACCACGAATCATTTGCCTACCTGTATTAGTTATGGCATCACCACTATTAGTCCATTCCATAAATGTTTTCTTAGCTGCTTGTGCAGATTTAGTATTATCTAATACAGCTAATCTTTCTGCAGGAAAATTACCTGTTAAGTAGTCTCCTAATTCATCTAAGTTTCTAAATGGTGTTCTTGTAGCTTGACCATTATCTGCAAGTACATTAGCAATAACAACCATTAACTCATCATCAGCAAGTTGTGTCATTTCTGTTAGCCAACCTTTAGCATATTGTCTACGGCTTTTAGTACTATTAGTAACAGAATCTCTTTTAATAGTTTTAAAGAATCTATCTACAGAAGATGCTTTACGCATCATAATTCCATTAGAACCTCTTGACATTGCTTGTTTAAATAAAAGTTCATCTGACATCTTTCTACCTAAAATGTCTACTTCTCCTTTTTTTAATCCTGCTACAAACTTCTCTCCAAGTCTTACGTCATCAGGAAAAGGTAATACATCTAAAGCCTTACTTATATTCTTTACTAAATTACTGTCAGGTTTAAGAACATAACTCATATGAGATACAGGATGTGACCATACATTAGTCATGTCTGCTGCAAACATTCTTAATTGCTCTTCTGCAATAACTCTTGTTGTCCACGCAAATCTTAACAATGTAAAAGGTTTCCACGCCTGTTGCATTACGTTGTTTGCCCAACGTATGTATGCTTTGTTAACAAGTTTTACACCTTCATCTGTAGCTCTTTGTGAATAAAATAATTTCGCTACATTCTTAGTAACAGCATTAGAAGAAATGTTACCTACATTGAGTGCTGTGTTTATTTGTGTTGGTGTTGTTAATTGATTAAGTATCTCAAATGTTTCATCATCAATAAGTTCAGCAATCTCATCTGAGCTTTTAGCATTTAAAGTAGTTCCTGATATTTTTTCATATTGTTCTATAACTTCTTGTTTAGCTTTAAGTTGTAACTCTCGAATGTAAGACTGTTTAACTTTCTTATCTGAAGGTGCTTTAACTGGCAATTCCCAATTAGATAAGAACTTTTTAAACTCATCATTAGTTTTAGCTAAAGACAATACAGGGTTTCTATCTAGTTGTTTACCTAATAGCTGTGGTAAGTCTAATCTTTTAAGACCAGTTAATGTACTTAAACCTGAAATTTTTAACAGAGAGTTACGATATGTACCTAAAACTCTAAATACTTCATTGGTATCAAACAAAGGAATATTACCTACAAGCATTTCTGACATAAGCATTGCAGTAGGTTGTGCTATTTCTTGATTACCTAGTGTAACCATAAACTCAGCAATCTCATCAGCTTTACCTGCTCTAGCTAAACCTTCAAGTTTTTCTAAATCAAGTTCTGTTTTAATCATATCAAATGCTGTATCTGCTGCTTTTGTAGATGTTTTAGAAGTACCGAAACCAACATCAACGATATGTTCTCCTACTAAAGATACCCAATACTTTCTAGCATCATCTATCTCTCCAATAAATTTTGTAATACCACCTGCTAAAGGACCAGGAAAACCTTGAGATGTCATCATCTTTTGTAGTTCTCCTAATACACCTGCATTCTTTGGTGTACCGTCTCCAATAAGTAGTTTAAAAAATTCCTCGGTTTGTCTTAGTTTTGAGTATGTACCCTGTTCAGCAAACTGACCTAATATAGCTGCATCTGTAGTTGCAAGTTTTTTATATAAATCTTCTTTAATGTTCTTTTCAAAAGGTAAAGACTTTATAAGTTTTTCCATTTCTTTTAGTCCTTGTGTGTGTGAAGCAGAAGTAATGAATGTAGGACTAACCTGACCAAATATTCTAGCAATAGCAGTATCTTTAAAAGTTCTTTTAGCTACAGCAGATACTCCTAAAAAGTTACCCATATCAGATAAATCTACTAAGTTACCGTCACCTGCAACTCTTCCTGCCTTACCTAATAACTTTCCTGCATTTCTTGATACGCTACCTTTAAAAGCATAGCTATATGGGTCTAGTCGTTTTGTTATACCACCAGTTCTAACTTCTCTAGCAATACTTTCTGATACATTTCCTACATTAGGATTTTCTAATATATCTTGTAAAGTAGAAGGACTAGCTTCAGGCATAAGCTGTCTTAAACTTTCGTAATCTAATGACTTATTAGTTACACCATCTGATATAAATTGATAAATAGCTTTACCTGTTGTCATATGCCATTCTTCAAAATCTGTTTTATTTAGTGATGGTTTTAAAAACTTTTGTAATCCTGATGCATTTTTAGCACCTTCAATATCTGCTATATGTCTATTCTTAAAGTTAGTAACCATTTGTTCAACATCTCGTTCTAAATCCCATTGAGACTTTAATCCCATTACACTTTGTGGGTCTCTATCTTTGTTCCACCTAGTGTAGGCTTTATCTCTTCTTTGTCTTCGTGCAGACTTGCTTAATGGATTCCAAATAGATTTATCTAATGCAAATTGTTTTGGTGACTTACCTTTAGCAATCCAAGTGTGTGCTAGCTCATGGAGTATAGTATTATCTATCAGCTCATCCATAGTGTCGAATTGTTTAGCTTGCCACTTGTGGTCAGACTTAAACCATTTATAAAATTCTTTTATATGACTTTCGTCTGCATCTATCCACTTTAAAACAGCTCTACCAACTTCTTCATCAAAAGTAACATCAGTACCATATTTGTTTAAAAACAATGCAAATTTATTATTTTTAACTTTGTTTAGATTTACTAAGTCAGCCATCTTATTACCATTCATGTTTAATATTGCGTTGTCTACAAAACTACCACCAGTTCCTGTTCTTAAACCCTCTGTAAATTTTCCATTACGAAGTTCTGCATTGTCATAAAATTTTATATTGTGTACAAACTTGTCATCTACACCACGTGTATAACCTTCACCATAACGATTAGCTCTTAAAAATTCCTGATACTGTCTACTGTTGTTTATCTGTGCGCCTTTTCTACCATTGGCTCTAGCAATTTCATTTAATTCATCCATAGTGTATGTGATGTCACCACGAAGTATTGTTTCTCCTACATCAACACCTACAACATTTTTATACTGAGCAGCATCTGACATTTTAAAGACATTAGCAGTAACTGCTTCATCTGATACTTTAACTGTTTGAAACAATCTATTGCCTTGACCTATAAGAGTTCTTGCTCCTACATTGCCTCCACTAGATACTTTTTCACCAACAGAAAATGCTTTACCTGCTTTACCGAGTTTACCAACCCATGCACCTGCAAGGTTTGCAGGGTCTAATCCTAAAGTAACAGCACCATCAATAAGACCTGATATAAATTTAAACCTATCTGTTCCTGGTTCAGCCATTTGTACAGCAGCTACTCTTCCAGGACTTATAGTTACACCACGATATTTATTAGATTCTAACTTTTCTCTTTGTGTTCCTGTTATATCAAAACCAAGTTGTCCCTGTATAACTTTCTCTATTGCAGCTAATTGTTGCGGGTCTGATATGGATTGTGATAGTTCTTTATATATATCAGTATCTCTAGCAAGTGTAGAGTTACCAAAATATCCACGTCCTAGGTTTACTCTATTACCTTTAGCCATTTCTTGTATTGCATATCCTGCAGTTGTAGGTCCTAGCTCATCTTTAGCTGTTTCATAATCTTTACGAAAATTACCGTAGGCTTCTCCACCCATTGTCATTTCCATTATTGGTTTATCTAAACCAACTAAGTTTGTAAGTGTGTGTAAATATGCTAGGTTTACATTCATTCCATTGTCTATTAATGAACGTGCTGATGCCTGAAAAGGTCTTTTAACTGTAGCTTCTGCTAAAGAATCCATACCAACAAAAGCATTTCTTACAAGTCCTCTACCTGCTGCTTTTGTTTTTTCCCAAAAACTTGAGTTCTTTTCTTTTTCTAACTCTTCGTATCTTTCTAACAGTAAACCTACTTCAGGAGATACAGAAGAAAAACCCATTAAGGCACTACCAACCATTATGTCTTTAGGTAGAACGTTACCCCATTTATTTACAATGTCTTCTAAATTATTACCAACTTGAGGTTTTTGTTGAATAGTTTGTTTGATAGCATTATATTTTTGTTCTCGTTCATTAGATTTATTTATGTAATCTTCTTCGAGGTCAGGTGGTTCGTAAGCGTAAAATGCCATAACTATATTATCATAGCGCTTGCTTCTTCACTACCTCCCAGTAAATCGTTTATAGCTGCAAGTATCATATTCGTGTTTGATGCTTGACCTGGGTCAACGATTTCAAATTCATCAAACGTTGGACTTTGTTGCATCATTGGAGTTGTATCGTTAGATGCTCCAAATGCATTTCCCATCAACTGTTGTGCTTGTATGTTTTGTTGAGCTTGTTGAGGAGGTCTTTCCATGTTAACAGGCATTTCAGTCATAGCTGCTCTATCTTCAGGTAGCAACGGTGCACCTCTAAGTGCAGCTTCTCTTGCTGCTGAACCTTCTCCTCTTTGTGCATCTATTGCAAATGCACCTTTTTTAACTCCTCGTGTCATTATCGTCCTCTATCCATACCATTTGTAATTTACCGAATCCTGGTACATAAACAACTGTTATGCCATTCATGTCTTTCCACTCTTCAACACTATTGTCTTCTTGTAGTTGGTCATTTAAGTATAGCTCAGCTACATCAACTTTGTTTACTTCCCAATCTTCAGCCATAATAATTTGATGAAAGAGACTGTTAGTCCTATCAAATTCCATATTGTCTGCCATTACGCTCCTTGTTGTAAAAGACTTAATACATCTTGTGGATTAGGAGGAGGTCCACCTGCTTGAGGTGATGGTCCACCCATTCCTGCCATCATTGCTTCTTCAGGGTTTGGTTGTGGTTCTTCTGCTGTAAAAAACTTTTTAAGTATCTGACCTATAGAATTTGGTTTATTGTATATCTCAACTAATGCCATTTGTGCTTTAGCGTCATTGTTACTAGCTCTAGCTAACAAAGATTGAAACATAACTTCTTCTGCTTTATCTTTTGTAATACGTTCATTAATAGCTTGTAAATCATCTAGTCCATCCATTTCACGTTGCATAGTCTCTTTGTCTATAATACCTGCTTGTAATAATTGCAAACCTGTAATAACTTTTCCTGCTTCATCAAATGTAGCCATAGCACCATACTTACGTCTTGTAAGATAGTTGCCATCAATATCTGTACCTGGTGTATAGTTTTCAGCAAACGCTGAACCTCGTAGTGTACCTACTAAAGGTTTACGTTTATTCAAAACTAATTCATCAAGCTCTAATCTTTTGTAATCTATTTGTTGTATACCAACTTGTAATACTTTGTGATATTCATTAACCATAGCTCCAATACCTGCTTGTAGTTCTTCTAATCCTCTACCTGTTACAAAGCTATTAGGAGATATAGAGTCATCTTGTACTGGGTAACCTGCGACTGTTCTTAGGTGTCTTTCTAGTCTTGATACTTGGTCAAACAACTGATACGGTAAGTTGGTTACTGGTTTTATAACTTGTGAACCTGGTGACAAATAGTTAATAGCATTTCTACCTTTTCTATATTGTCCTGATTCTATTTCACCAACTATGTTTGTTTCTGTAAATACAGCATCTTCCATAGCAATGATTGACATAATGTTTATCTTTGCCATAGCAGCCATTAATCCTATAACTTGGTCAAACTGTCCTTGTATTTGGTCAAAAGAATATCTCTTTACACAAACAAATGCAGGTCCTGATTTCAATGGATTAGGTACAAAGTCGACTATAGTTTTTGACGCTACGTGTACTATGTATGTACCTTCAGGATTAATATATTCAACAATAACTTCACCTGATTCATTTTGATTTTCCCATGAACCATCTTGTCCTGGATTTGTATATAAGCCTGATACAAAGTTATAAGGTTCATTTGTTTTACGACCTTGGTCATTAAACCAACCTTTAAGTTCAGGATACATTTCTACTAGATATTCTCCTGGTACTTTTCTAATTGATACAAGTTCTTCTGCCATTTGATTAGCACCTTGATATCCAGGAAATGTAGAGTAAGGGTCTCTTAGTTCTGCTGTTGGATATACATTACCTTGTGGGTCTGTCTTTGTAGTAATAACCCATACAGCAAATCCATAACCTGGTAGCCATCTAGCAACTTGTGGTAATTGTAAATCTAAATTTTGAAACTGGTCATAAGCAGTAACTACACGTTCTAACTTATCTTTTTTCTTTTTATTTCTTTCACTATCTCTAGGGTTTGTGATATGAACATCTAAAGCAGGCGCTCTACCTATCTTCTGAGCTAGTCTGTCTAGTGCAGATACTAATAAGTTTGGAGCAGGAAGTAACTCTGAATCCATATTTTTTAGTGCAGGACCGAGTAATGCTGCTAGTCCTTGTTCCCCACCATTCATAATTGCTCTAAACCTTGCTCTATCAGGCAGAGCTTCATCATGCATTTCTTTAAGATGCGTGGTTCTATTTAAAATATCTTCTACTAACAATCTATCTCCATGGAGCGTCATTCCATTCTACTACATCAAAGCCATCATAGCTAGGAGTGTAGTCAATTCCCATATCAGAATAATGAGCTTTTTGCAACTTACGCAAAACCTTAATTGGAAACCAACTTGCCATAACTATATCAGATTTGTATACATTTTTCCGTTTGGCAGAAAAATAAGATAACTGTTTCCTATACATTTCAGATTTAATCTGTGACTCTGTATTACCGTATGGCAAAACAATTAGTTTATCTTGAAACATAGGAGCTAAAGAAGTTACACCAAAGTGACTATCCCATTTGTTTTTATAGGTTTCATGTCCTTCAAGAATAATTCCATTTACATTTGCATATTCTTTTATCCTAGGGTCTTGACGTATAGCTTTCTGAAAGTTGTTTTCTTCAATAACCCAGTGATATAAGTTATACATTTTGTGCCATTCTTTAATAACTTGTAATGCTTCTTCTATACCACCACCTTTGTTATTTTGTATATCTATCATCTGTAATAGAGAATCTTCCCCATTATCTAATATTGCCCATAAAAATGCTGCTTGATAACCTGATGCTGCAGGGTCTAGTCCTGCAACTAAATAGGAGTTTCTTGGTATCTTTCCTACTACTTGCGTATTGTCCATACATTCTGTAATTGCTTCTACATTAAAAATAGATGCTCCACCTTCTCCTGGTCTATTTTGATAAACCATTTCAAATCTTTGTAAACCACCTGTAGTCATAGCATCTCTACGTCTTGACATTAACCATTTGTATGTTCTAAATCCTGACCATAGCATACAGTCTACGTGTTCTTCTTCTTCTAACTCAGGTATTTGACAACCTGAATCATGTGCTTCTTCTACGATAGTTTCCCATGCTTCTGAATCTAATAAGGAACTATAGATATCATCAGGGTGCTGTCTTGAACCAATAACAATAATAGCTGTATGTTCCTCTTTACGTGATGCCAACGTTGTTGTCCACCAGTTTTTTGTATTATGTCTTGCACGTGGTTGTGCAGTAGAAGCGTGGTCTTCAATGTCATCTGCAATAATTAAATCACAGTCACGAGAAAGTATCTTACCACCCTTACCTATACCAATAAGCGTTGGTGACTTAATACCGTGTACTGTTCTTGTAGATACAGTAAAACCATTTTGTGACCAAGATTTACCAGTTCTTGTTTTAGGTTTAAACGTACCACCTGGTCCACAAAAATCTTCTTTAAGTCCTTCGTTTGACTCTAATGTATCTATTACAGAAGACACTGAGTTTTTTGCAATATCTTCATTACCACCTACCCACATAATTCTTATGTTAGGATTTTTCATAATACGCCAAATAGTAAAGTGAATTAACAATTCAGTCTTACCATGACGTGGAGGTGACAGTATCATTTGCTGTCCACCTTCTTCTATAGCTTTGTTAAGTGAATTAATCCACTCCATATGGAATGGTGCAGTTTCAAATGGAATACCCTTCTCCGTTAAAAAATATCTATTTCTAAATTCTACAAATGACTCTAATGCTTCAACAGCTTGTTCAGGTACATCCCAATCAGCTTGTGCTTTTTCTGATTCTAAATCTTCTTGATATGCTGCAAGAAATCTTGATATCTGTGCTTTAGATACTTTAAGTATTTTAGCTGCATCATCTCTTGATATATCATCTTGAAGGACTTCCTGGACCAATCCATCTTTAACAAACCTTTCGTATACATCACCACGTCTAGCAGAAACCCGTCCATCTTTAGCTGTAGTTTTTTTCTTAGGCTCTTTAGCTTTAAGATTAGTTTTCTTTTCTTCAAGAATATAAACTTCACCATTTTGTTTAGCTCGCCATTTTCTTTTATCTACTAACTGTCTACATTTATCAGAACAAAATTTTCTCTGTCCTTTAGGAAGTAAATTACTGCACTCAGGTACAGCACATACTACATTTACCATTTCACTTTATCAGCCCAGTAAGCTGCAGACATCTTACCTTTTTTAATATTTTTGGCATGACGTGCTTTAAAAGATTTACGTCTAGCTTTCTGTTTAGCAGATGTAGGATTTTTACCTGCACCCTGAACACCTTTTTGTCCAAAACGAATTAACTTAACTTTATTGCCTTGTTTAGCAAGTACAGCATGTGATTTAGTTTTATGTCCAGGTGTACGTTTAGGTTTGTTATAACCTGAAAACTTTTCTCCTCTATAATTAATAGCCATTATTTCTTTTTCCTAACAGCCCTTGATTTCTGTACTTTTTTCAAATTAATATACTTTCCTGCTTTATAAGCGGCAGATGTACTTTTAATCTCCCGTGCAACAGAAGACTTAGAATTTTTTTTATTCTTAAGGTACTTAGCAGGTACACCTTTTTCATATTTAACCTTACGTTTACTTCTTTTTTTTGGAGGCACGTTTCTTACCACCTTTCTTCTTTAAGTCATTATCTTGAGAATGACCACCCCTAATAAAAGAATTAACTCTCCCCATAGCCCAAGCAGCCATGGAAGCTGACTTACTACCTGATGATAAGTATGCTCCTTGTCCTCTTCGATATACGGAGGCAAGTTGTCCATAGGTGTATTTTGAATTAGCTGCCTTTTTTTGGAGTGTGGATTTAGTTTTTGCATTAATAGGTTTCCTTTTAGGTTTTTTCTTAGGTGGCATTAACTACCCCCTTCCATTTCTTACACCAAGCAAATGGTTGCACAATAGCATCCCATAATGAGCAATTGCCTGTATTCTCATAGAAACTACAGTTGCTACATTTCTGATTACCTTTAGGAGCAAGTTGATATGCTTTAGGTAAATTACTAGAAAGTTGTGCTCGGTCGTTTATAGTCATAAAACTATGTTAGTACATTTTTTTAGATTTGCGTTTATTCTTCTTCTTGGACTTTGATTTCTTCTTCATGCCGTAACCCATCATATCTCCTCAATTTAACGTTATATTTTGTACATGCAAGATTCTTACATAACTTCCACTTCTTAATAAAGGTTAAAGGTTTGTTACAAACCTTGCAAGTTTTTATCATTATGATATTATAGTTTACCCATGGATAAGATAACAGACAACGACATCAACAAAAAAGGTCGAGAAGTTGCTATACGATTAGATTATCTCATGGCACAAGTAGACAGTACATACAACAGACATCAAAGGTGTTTAGTATGTAACGAACAATACAGACACCATAATGATGGACTTCCGTGCATATCAGATGATTCTTTAAAACCTATAGTACGCACAGACCGTTGGGGTAACGTTAAGAAAAAAGGACCTCATCAATAAGCTCTTGACTTACCTTTATATTTTTTACATCACCCGTAGCTTTTAGCTCCTGAATAGGGACCAACAAAGAGCGTGAAAAAAAATTTTTATTTTCTGTTTTAACAATCTTATGTCCATCAGCTATCCAGTCTACAATCCAGGGATTGAGTCGCTTCGGTTGCCAGTAAAGGATTTCGGGTGTTCCATATATCCAGTAGAAGAGAAAGTCAGGGAATGTTTTCATAGCACACCCAACGGATTTAAAGCCATCATTATCTACTATCTGTATCTCTAGAGCTACATTACCTGTATCTTTAGCTTGTGTGTCTGTTTTAACTTCAAAGTATTTTGTACCTAACTCATTATTAACTACAAAAAAGTCTGCACCTTGTTGTTGTTCCCATTTCTTTGCAGGTCGTACGATATAGATATTCTTACCGTTCTCTCGCATGTTTTCATAGAATCGTTGTATTAGTTTTTCACCCTGCTGTCCCACAGCAAGCTGTTCTTGGAAATCGTAAATATTATCCTCCTTTGTTTCCTTTATAATTATAGTGTGGTAGGGTGGTTATACAAACATTTACATAACAGACGTGTTACAGGTAAGTGCTATCGGAGCGGCAAAAAGCTGACTGCATCTATAAGATGGACTGGGATTACCACAAAGTCAGTACCCAAGGACACTGAGGTCTTGTAAATAAAACTTTTAATAGCTTAGACTATATGCCCGCTACTACCCAAAACGACACATCCCCCCCAATCGTACTGTAAGAAAAAGAATTTACTTCTTTTTACTGGACAAGCGTGTGTGTATGCTATAATAAACTAGACACTTATCTACACAGGACAAATTATCCTCCTGTAACTGTTATCCCAGTCAACTGTAATGATAAGTGTCACGTCTAAAATAACTTAATTACCAGTAATTTTTGCGGACATCACATATAACAACCCCCCCGCCCCACATTAAATACCCCCGTTACAAGGTCACAACCTGTTATATTTATATCTTACAGTTCCTACCTACCCTACCCCCACCCCTTCTTATGTTGCTCGCTATCGCTCACACCACTTTACTCCCCACCCTATAACTTATACTTCTATATACCCCCTATATGTTGTATATGTCTAGTATATATATCTCATATGTATCCCAATGTTACAAACCTCAGACACTCCCCCATACAAATACATATCTCTGATACATACTATATATTGTATATATACATCTCTATCTAATATATATATTCATAGTATTGTTCTAAATGTTTATATGTATCCTTATATCTTATCCCCCCCTATATATAATTAATTCAGTCTAACCTTCGGGTTAGCGTTTATATCAAAGTATTAATTATACAATTACAATTAATAACCGTGTTGCTCCATTGTTTATAGTCGTGTCATTCAGAACTCACTGTATCTGTCACTGCAACTCTATCATTCAGTTCGTTCTTGTATAGCTCGTACGCTCGCTCAACGCTCACTAGCTTCGCTATAACATTCCCCTCCTTAAACAATTACTCAGGCTACTTCCTTCTCACCCCTGTTAGGACAAGCCTAACAGCTCTTGCCGAGACGGCAGAGTTACAGGGTTCGTCCCAGTGTAGCCTTCGTAAGCAACACTACTATCTCTTCCTTTCTATACACCGTAACACTTGACGAAGAGTGTCAAGCGTTACTCACAAGGAGTAACACATACAGAAAGGTAATAAGATTATGGCTAAGCCTAAACTTAATACAGAGATAAATGACTATATGAAAGCTACTACTCCTTTCAATATAGGAAACAAAGCATACAGAGTAGGTGCTGGACGTGTTGATAACGCCGTGATAGGTTCTCAAGGGAAACCTGTAGCTAGATACGCTCTAGTTATAAACGGTAAACAATCTAAACACTTCCTTAGAAGTTGGCAGACTGTATATCAAGTACATCAAATTATACTTGGTGGTGACGCCGATAAGTTATTCACTAAGACTGGTGAACTAAAAGCTAGTATGCTTGTAGACCTTGGTACTGATAAGATAAGAGAAACATTCTCTTACGTATGTCCTATCGGATTATACAATACAAATCCAGAGGCTAAGAAAGCTATCAACATAGCTGTAAAGAACCAAGTCAATCTCAAGAAAGATAACGTTTGGGAGCAATTCCTAACGTTTACAGAATAATGGAAGATTGTGAACATGATATGTTTGAGTGTACTTGTTTAGATACTTGGTACATTGAAAATACATTTCATATATAAATTAAGAAAGGGTAGGGAGTTCGCTCTCTACCTTTTTTTATGCTCATCAATTCTCATCCCCGTTTGGAAACCTCAGAACTAATCTATCTACCATTAAATATAAGTAATGTAATCATAATAATAAATAATAATATATATAAATATAAAGAGAGAGAATACGATTAGTACATATACGACAAAATTTTTTTGGAAATTTCTACGCATGGGGACGTGTTAAAACCAATAGTATATATCAATCGCTCATGTGTTATAACCCAGGGACGTGCGTCAAAAAACCTGCCGAAACTCTACGTATCTATACAGTTAACGTCAGAGCTTGTGGTACCTTGGAAGACCAAAGCCAAACGGCACTGATTGTTTTATACAGAAAGGATATAACAATGGATAACAAAGATAAACTCGCCGACCTTGAACAAGAAGTAAAGGAACGCCGTAGTATCAAGACTACATCATGGAATACATTTCATATTCCTGATGAGGCAATGCCTAAGAATATAGATAATAAATACAGATGCAGTATCTGTGACAAGAAAATACCTAGAGATAATAACTTCTGTTACGCTTGCCGTAAAGAATATTCTATCTCACGTGAAGGTATCTTCAAATATAATATACCAAAGTATGAGAAGGAACGACAGCAATCTATCGCTGATGTTTATAACGAAGACAAGTCTTTCCCAAACAAGTGTATCTTATGCCGTAAGAGAAGAGTAAAGAGAAATGACGGTATGTGTGTGAGATGCTTAAAGTTTATGGGAATAATAGAGGAGGAAGAATGAGTATAAATATAATAGTCACTAACCCTATTATACATAGGGCGAAGGACAGATTATCTAGAGAAGAATACTATAAGAATAATAAACGGGATGACATGATTATCTTTGATACCTTAGTAGACACAGGTATTGGAGATGATGACTGGATGTGTGACTTCTGTAATGTACCTATGGACGTAGGTACTGAGGATGAGCCACTAGGTTTATTAATACACGGTAGCTATGCACTATGTGAGCCTTGCGTACAAAGTAGTAAGGAGAAATATCCTGAAGACTTTGTAGATACACAAGTATGTAAATGCTGTGAGAACGGAAATGATATCAAATGAATGATGAAGAAATTATACAACAGTTATGGCACTGCTTAGATATGGGTTATACCTATGACGAGGCGAAGATACACATGGCTGCTGTAAGTATTGGTAAGACTACGAGCAAAGAAGTAGTAGTAAAGGAGAAAGAATAATGCCTGAGATATATGCAAAGTTTAATTTCAATGTTCTTTTTGAAGTTGAAGATATCAATGATAGTAATGAGATTAAAGACGCAGTGATTGACTGGTGGACTAGCACAACAGACCTACCAGACTATGAAATATTGGAGGAGGAAGAAAATGGCTAAAGATACTGAACAGTTAGATTATGCATGCAGATTAATGTATGGACATACTGATTGGGAATTTGTAGACAATAAGTTATTAAAAAGATTTGATGATGGTAACTACACAGTAGTTTTATTTCATCACGAAGATAGAGAAAGGAAAGAACAGTATGGCTAAAGACCACACAACGTTTACCTCTGAAGAGTTTGTTGACGGCAAAATCTTAGAGATGAATGAAGCTAACAGAATATATAGAGAGATGGCTAGTGCTATCAAAGCTGACACAACTATCGCTGACCAACTTATGGGTAGAGGTAGTGAGAACAGAGCATTGCTTAGGACTATACGCAACAGGTTAAATGAAATGATACCTGAAGAAGTATACGGTTAAATGCATAGCGAAGAAAGGTAAGAATGAGCGACATAAATAGTACACAAGTGTACGAGTTTGTAGATGAGAATATGAGGAGAGCTGAGAATATATTAACAGTTGACTTTCATTTTAGTACTGAGGTTACTGCTGATGAAGCTATAGCTATGGTAGATAAAATGGTATCAATGTTAGATGATAGCACTGATGCAGTATCCAAAGAGTTTACTGCACATAGACCATCTATCTACTGTAAATATCCAGTAGAAAAATAAATAACAAAAAACGGAAAGGAGTTCCTATGACAGGAATGGTATGTGACAATTGCAGGTTAGATGAATACAAGAGGTTAGCTATTCATTCTAACGTGAAGTCATCTGTTCTATACATTGTAAAGTGTTGGACATGTGGCTATGAAACAATAAAGAAATTAAATACAAAAATGAAAGGAGAGACTTATGCCAAAGCAGTTCGATAACTTTGGTGAAGTAAATAAAGTAGACAGGGAGTACGAAAAACGTACTTACTTTGCTCGTGCCTTTGTTGCATTAGAAGGTAATAAAATGGGTACAGACGCAGAGGATTTAGAAGTATTCGATTATGAGTTAAAGGCTACTTCTTTTCAAGATGCAATGGGACAATACGCGGCACATCAGTTACAGGTTGCTGTTAATAACCAAGCATTGAGAATGAGAAGATTACTTATGGAGGCATTAGAAAGTGCTATGAGTGGTGAAGGTGATGGCTTTGAAACACTCATGGAATACATGGGTGAAGAACACAAAGACATTGTACTGGAAGGTGTACGTCTCATGAAAGAAGAAAACATGCAGGATATGCCAATACCTGCGGGTTGGATTGCAGCAGTAATAGATGCTGTTACAGCAATGTTTGACTATGAGAACAACGGAACTTTCTGGCAAGAGCCTCAGTTAGTTATGATAGGCAATCCTGCTTTAATATCTAACATGTTTGTACAAGCACAAACAGCTAGTGATGTTGCTGAAGAAGGAGTAACAAAGATTGAAGAGTTCCTTAAAGATAAGTTATCTAATCTTGAAGAGGAATAACTATAAAGCTATTCATGGGACAGTGAGTAGCTTGTACCTGATGAAGACATTGACTTATTTAATAGTCAACCTTTCTGTATATTCTCTGTCAGGTACAAGGTACTCGTAGCCCGATTACCAAATGCAACGCTACCTATTAGTAAGAGCCATAATTTCAGCCCTGTTTGCATGGCGACTGAACGTAGGTAGCTTGTAGCACATAATAAAGGTTGGTAGTTCATTACTACCTAGACACGAAACAACTAAACGCAGACCTCGTTAATTGTGTGTTACAAGCTATCTATACGTACGTAGCTTACAGTGCATAAGTATTTGTGAATTGGTATTTTATGTGCTGTGAGCTGTATATGTTTACAGCAGAAAAAGGAGAATAATGACGGAAATTAATTATCGTATTCGTACACACGAGTACAACTATCTAGTACTAACAACACAGGTATTGGGACAACTCAATGACCAAGCTATCGAGAAAGGATACAATCGTTCCTTACTGCGTGGTGTGTTTCAAGATAATCATAAAGACGGACAACTTCCTGATGAGGAATTGACTGACATGCTTATCATGGAAGGTATACCTATCACTTGTCAGTTAGCTATGCCACACTATCACAAGCAAGGTAAACTAACAATGCCTCATGTTCGTGCTAACTTTCGTGTACCAATGATATCAATGGCTGATTGGTTAGCCAATGACAGAATTGATATGAACGAAGTAGAAGTTAAGTGGACTATTGTTACTATCGACATTGACGGTAACACATGGGAAAACTTACCTACTATCAGACCATATGCATGGTTAGACATACCAATGACAGATGGGTATGAGAGAGAGATATATGAGAAAGCAGAGAAAGAATTTGCTGACACAAGTGACGCTACTATCGAACAGGTAGAAGAATATCTTGCAGATGCAGAGAAAACATTCTTCACCCGAATGGCTGAAGAAGAATAAGAAATGGAGATAAAAATGGATAAATGTTGGGAAACATTCAATGAAGTAATAGGTAACTCAGATAGAGTTTTACTCTATGGAGTTCCAGGCACAGGTAAAACATACCAAGCTGTAACGACTAACGTGCCTAGTAACAAGGAAGTATACAGCACTACCTTAACAGTAGATAGTTCTGCCTCAGAACTAATCGGACATTACATACCTAACGAGAAAGGTACGTTCGATTGGAATGACGGGGTAGGTATCAAAGCATGGAGAGAAGGTACAAGACTTGTACTCAATGAGATAGACCACGCAGGACCTGATGTCACATCAGTATTGCATGCTATCTTAGATGATGCAGACATTGCACGATTTACTCTACCAAACACTAGCAAGGAATTAGTTAAACCTAAACCAGGTTTCAATGTGATTGCCACTATGAATGGTGTGCCATCAGACTTGCCTGAAGCATTAGCAGATAGGTTTGCAGTAAAGATTGATATTAATTCTGTTCACCCTAGTGCTATCTCAATACTACCTGAAGAGTATCAAGGTGCTTTTCAGAGAGAGGTAGGTAGTACATCAATGCCTATGTCAATACGTGCATGGAAAGCATTTGCTGAACTCGTAGGTAAGGGTGTTAGCATTGATACTGCTGCACGTGTATGCTTTGATACAAATGCTGATGATGTAATAGATAGCCTAGAGTTACAAAATGTTTAGGTTAAAAAGTAAAAGCAAAAAGAATAGCACTGGTCCACTGCTATCTTTAGCTCTTAATGATAAAGAATGGGTAGCAGAGAAATCTGCTACTTCTTCTGTTGACCATAAATCTAAAGTAATCAGTACACCTATTGTTAACGGTTACCAAAAAGGATTAGGTTACAGGATACATAAGTTAGTAGCAGTTGTTGACGCTAAGTATGGTAGTCCACGTAAGTTTGTGAACGTAAAGCACATGCTTACAGAGATTAAGATAGCCGAACGTATGGCTACGTATTGGTATGTAACTAAGAAAGCAGGTAAGTATATTGATACTAGTTGGGAAAATGAAAGACAAACCTTTAGAAACAGTTTGTTAACTCATTCAGCCGACAATGAAACAGAGCAATTTCTTACTGAGTTTGTTGCTAAAAATTTTGTTAATGGTTTTATTAACAATAATTTAGACCTTGCAAACATTGCATACAATATATCTAAGTATCCTGGTGGTCTTGAGTTTGTTATATTACGTTGTCCAAGTTATGGAATAAAAGGTAAGATGTACAGCATATTAAGTACTCAACATAATAGGACTGAAGAGAATGCTCAGATGGACAGTAACCATATAGCAGATAAGTTTGTTCAGTTTCAAGACATTATTGAATATGCTTATCAAAACATAATGGGAACACGTAAAGATAGTACGTTAGTAAGTAACAAAACTATCAAGACTAATGCTCAGTACATGTATGATAAATTTAAATTAGTTGAACAACAAGTAGGTAAGCTACCTTCAGAACAACTTGCTGATTTAAATATCGAAGTTGATGGTAAGGGTGTACTTACAGGTGATGATATGGACGAACTACAATATCATACTAAAGAAGGATTAGTAAGAAGTTCACACAATACTGCTAAGTGGTCGCAAATGGATATTCTTAGACCAAAGCTAGTAGAGAGACTTCCTGTTAAATTACAAAGTACAGCTAGAAAGAAATCAGACAGAGGTGTCGCGCCTAAGTCTATGCACAGATATACAACGGACAAAAAGATATTTAGCAACAAGACTAAACGTGACGGAGGTACTGTATTGATTGACGCTAGTGGTTCTATGGATTTCACTGAAGAAGATATCAAAGAACTTGTGTACACATTGCCTGCATCTACTGTTGCTATGTATTGTGGAGAAGACCACCATGAACTAGATTATACGTACTGGAAAGATACAGATACTAAACCATTAGGTCATCTATATATACTTGCAGAGAATGGTAAGTACGTAGGAGATATACCTGACCACCCTGTACAAAACTTATGTGATGGACCTGCGTTTGATTGGTTAGGTAAACAACCTGAGCCACGTATCGTAGTTACTGATATGCAAGTATCAGGTATACGTGAAACAAGTAATGGTTTTACTACTACTGACTTTGGTGACAAGATGGCGCTAGACGCTCTCAAGAAAGTTAAAGAGTATAATCTCATACCAATACCTACCGTAGATAAAGCTAAGGAATGGGTAAAAGCCTACAAGAATAATTAATGTAGGGGTTTATCCGTTCCCCTACTTCGTAATACCCCACGCACACCGCCGTGCGTGGGGTATTTTTTTGGTCTCTATACGCGTGCGTTATATTATTAAACTATAGAAAGTGTCCGAAAGTTATGTTAAGATTATATAAGTGAATAAAGATATAAGCAAACTACTAGAAAGTATTCAGTCTACGACTGGTAAATGGTATGAGAATGTCAATGAAGATATTCGTCATTTCCTAGATGCGATTGAAAGTCTAGTTAAGCAGGGCAAAACCGTTAACGCTAATAGAATAACGGATGTATTGGAAGAGGAATACGGATTGAGTATTACTGCAACTTCGGTGAGAACATGGCTAAAAGAAGTAAAGAAGAAATAACTGAACTACTTGCCGAAGTGACAGATGGTAAGTATGCAGAACTCAAGGCTACCAACGAACGTTTACTTAAACGTATAGATAAGTTAAACGATAAGAACAGCGACTTGATTGAAGCTGTGTACAGTGCAGTCAAGGATGGTATAACTTCCTTAGACTTTCCACCAATCAAACCACCACCTAAATCTAAAAAGACACAAGGTGAAGAGATATGCGTACCATTGCTATCAGACATACAGTTAGCAAAAACTACGCCTACGTATGACACTGCTACTGCAGAGGAGAGAGTTATACAATACGCGCATAAAATCTCAGAACTAGCCAGGTTGCAACGTCATTCGCACCCTGTAAAGAAAGCTGCAGTGCTATGTCTTGGTGATATCGTAGAGGGTGAACTTATATTCCCTGGACAATCTCACTTGATAGATGCGTCATTGTATCGTCAAGTAACCGTAGATGGTCCTAGGATACTACATAAATTCTTTTCAATACTACTTACGGAGTTTGAAGAAGTAGAAGTTTACTGGGTCATAGGTAATCACGGTGCATTAGGTGGTAGAAGTCGCAGGGATTATAACCCTGAAACTAACGCTGACCGTATGCTAGGTAAGATATTACAAACAATGTTTGCAAATGAACCACGTATAAAATTTATTGTACCTGATGGAGGCAATGAAAAGAACTGGTACTTAGTAGCCAACCTTGGTCGTAAGGCTAAGTTCATGTGCTTTCATGGTGACCAAATACGAGGACACGCAGGTATACCTTGGTATGGATATAACAAAAAGATACTAGGGTGGAAAGCCTTATCAGCAAATGGAATGATGGAAGAGTTTACGCACGCAGTGTGTGGACATTATCACACCCCAACGACTATGTATATTAATGATACGCGTGTGTGGGTCAATGGTAGTACTGAAAGCTATAACACTTTCGCACAAGAACAGTTAGCTAGCATGGGTAGACCATCACAATTCTGTTTGTTTGTTAAGCCAAACAAAGGTGTAACAGCCGAATACTTAGTACAACTAGAGGAGTAAAAAAGATGAGTAGTGTAGCTTGTTATTATTGCGGGAATATACTCCGCATACAAGAAGCAAAACTTACATGCAGTAATGTCTTATGTAAACTGTTCGGAGAACAACAGCTTACAACAAAAGATGTTACCGTTATAACTGATACAAATATATAATATTAATATTGGAGACAGGAGGTAAAAATGCCAAAGTTTAATCCTAACGACTATGAAATGGTCGAAGATAGATTAAAGAAATTTTGGAAAGAAAATCCAAACGGTCGTGTATGGACCGAAGTAATAACTGTTAGTGAAGACGGTACTATGGTCGTAGTAAAGGCTATGGTCTACACTGACAAAGAAGATACAAACCCAGTTTCAACTGGTATTGCACAAGAGTTAAAAGGTCAAGGTGGCTTTGCTAACGCTGATGCATGGATGGAAAACTGTGAGACTTCTGCTATTGGTAGAGCTTTAGCTAATTGGAAGTATCAAGGTAGTAATAAGAAACGCCCAAGCGCAGAGGAGATGGCTAAGGTCGAAACCTCACAACAAGCAGCGCCTGTAAAATCAAAGGTAGTGTCAGAGGATGTTAAGTCTTCCCCTGTCTCAACGTCCTCTGATAACCCTATCGAGAGTATAAAGGATGCAGGCTTTGGCGATATGACTACAAGTAAACATCCAACAGGTCAACCTGCTATGGACAGTAATGGTTTACTTTGTATCTGTGGTAGAAAAGTTAAATACTTTAAAGCTGCAGAAAAGAATAAACCAACAAGCCCTGACTTTAGATGTACAGGTATGGGTGACTGTACTGCAGGTGATACAGTAGACGGTAAAGTATTTGCCAAGTCTTGGTGGATGGATAACAAAGCTACACCTGAAAGTTGGAAAGACTATGCAGCAGTAGAGAATGGTATGAAATTACCTGAAGTTAAATCCCTAGATGATGTAGTAGAAGGTGAGATACCTTTCTAATGCAGCCTATTAACATCTTTGTAGACCCTAAGCATTTAAAGAACTGGTCTATCCAACTAGCTAATTGTCTAGGTGGACAAGAGGTATCTAAGGGTGCAATACTAACTAAATTAGATACAAAGAAAGTAGACATACTTATTGAAAAGTTTGTGTCTGATTACAACGATAACTTAAAAGCTATCAACGAAGAAGAATAAGCAGAAGCCGAGGTAGAAAGGATAACACCCTCGGCTTTGCTATTTGTTCTACTTGCTTGGTTTACTTACTGCTTTAGGACCAATTTGTTTTTTAGCAAACTCTTTTACTACTACAAGTGCAGCAGCACCGCCTGATAGGGCAGCGAGTTGTACAGCATCTGCGTCAACACCAACTAATGGTGCGACTGTAAGAGCTGAAATAAATGCTTCAACAAAAGTCCATACAGTTTTACTAAGAACGTCTTTATATTCTTGGCTCATTGTATACTCCCATGTATCGTTCCAAGGAGTCCACCTCACGTTTTTTTTAAACGTCCCATCAGAATTTCTTGACCTTTTAGATTTTTCAAACATTATGTAATCAGTCTACCTTTTATCATTGCATTTGTTTTAATAACGTTTCCATTTATTTCTTGAAGCTTTTCATATACGCTATCAGCTAGTATCATGTGGTCTTTAGCTTTGTTGTCTTCAACAGGTTTATTTTCTAATAGCTTAGTTATAGTAGTGTAGTTTATAGTAACTTTCTTACCTTGTAGTAATTGACCTGCCACTTTTGAATACATCTTTTTATAAGCCGTACCACTATGTCCAATAAACCCTGACTCATTCATGTCTAGGTCTTGTTGTGTCTCTCCAACGATTAGACATCCTGATGTATGTTCATCTGTATTACCTGCGTGAATTAATATATAAGTAAAGTTAGGTACGTTTTGGATGTGTAGCATACCGTAATGAGCGTTCTTATAACGTTCAGAGTACTTTGCGTGAAATCCTCCAGTCTTTCTAAACTCTATATCATACTCGCCTTCAGGTATACAAGTCTCATGCATAACCTTCACGGCTTGATACTGGTCTTCTAATGTATAACATTCAAAGATACCATCAATAAACAACATTCCATTTGTTGCATCTTTTCCAAATTGAGTTCTAATAACATCTAACTGCAATGTTCACTCCCATACTTGTGGTTACATATCTGTACGAATGAACCATCTTCTTCTTGTTGTATATAGCACATACTATTCCTTTCTAAAACTAATGGTCAGCAACCATATAGCTAAAGTAATTACTGTAGCTAGTCCTGTCACTTGTTGTGCAGAACCAGTCAATGTAAGTGTAGCAATTACTAAACCAACCAAAGTCCAACTAAGGTTCAATGTTTCTTTAATTGCTGTTACTAACCATGACCATAACTTTTTAATCATTAACTTCTCCTAAATATGAAAGCTGCCATACTAGCTATTCTAGTCAAAATAACTGGCACTACAACTTCTTGTGCTTTTTCTCTTTGGTCTTGTGTCATGTCATCACCTATGTTTGCTATAGTTATGTCACCTAAGCCATCAAAATCTACGAAAGTTTCTATAGGATTTTCTATGAATGACTCATAAGATATTTCTGTAACAACATCAGCAAGTGTGTAGTTCTCTACATCTGTATTCTCTACAGCTCTAGCTACATATTCTTCTACAGCTTCTGCTATAACCTCATCATCTTTAACAGACTCAGCAATAATAGCTACATCCTCTGCCTCTACTTGTAGGACTTCAGCGACAACTTCTACCTGTTCTTCAGTAAGCTCTTCAACATCTGCGATAGCTTCCTCAACAACAGCTTGAACTACCTGCTGTACTTCTTTAGTAGCTTGGTCTAAATTCTGTACACCAATGTCATTAACTTGTTCTAGTACTTCAACAACTTCTTCAACAGTAGCTTCTTCTACTACAATCTCTTCTACAATCTCTTGTACTTCAGCTACTTCAACAGCAACTTCTTCCTCAGTAAGCTCTAAGGGTTCTTTATCTTCCACTCTCGGTAGTGTTGTTCCTGGCGTATCTTCACTAACAACTTCCTGTATCGGCTCATCCAAAACTTCCTGGACATCTTCTTCAATCTTTTCATCTTTAATCTCCTCTTCTATTTCATCTTGTACTGGTATCTCCACCACGATTTCGGGTGCAATATCTTCCAAATCAAATTCAATAATCTCGAACTCAATAGGCGGTTCTTCAAACTCCACAACTTCATCTTTAATAACTTGCTCTTTAGGTGGGTCGAGTACATCAACATCATCCTTAGGAATGATGACTTCCACATCTTCTTTAATTTCTTCAACTACTACCTCCTCTTTTATAATATCATCTTTAGTATCTTCTTCAATAGGTTTAGGTATATCACAATCACCACGCTCTATCTGTGCGTTAGTCATAAAACAACCATATTCTTTTTCATTATCTATACGCTCTTGGTCACGCTCTATAGTTCCATCATTAACATCAGCTTGTGTATAGGTCTTATCAACACCTTCTACTTTTACATCAACAATAATTTCTTCAGGTGTTGGAGGTGGTGGAGGCGGAGGTGGTGCAACATAAACTTCTTCTACTTTTGGTGGCAAAGTTGTAGTTGTTGTAGTACTTGTAGTTGTAGTTGGTGCTACATAAGTGACAACATCAACAGTTAAAGTATTACTATCGTTACAATCGTTCTCACTACCACACGCAGATAACATAAAATCATAAGTATCATCTGTTAAATTATCCCAA
>Ga0208899_1000197_pt1 | contig 40140 bp, 42 predicted proteins | sample VirMetDEL_Nov_24_FD_184518 | JGI IMG/M metagenome (GOLD analysis project Ga0208899, IMG submission 184518) | Aqueous microbial communities from the Delaware River and Bay under freshwater to marine salinity gradient to study organic matter... | ecosystem: Environmental > Aquatic > Marine >... | reverse complement strand
TATGCTTAGACTTCTGCGTGCGAATGACGCCAGCCTCGACGCACTTAGCCAGGCTACCATCGTACTCGATGATAGCCCAGCCAAGGCTGCGAAAGCCTGGGTCAATACCCAGTACTCGGATGCCCATTTTAGAAAGGCACCTCGTTAGAGGGAGGGTTGAACCCGGTGTCATCGCCAGGCGTAAGGCGTTTCACGCCAGTGTACACCTTCTCATTGTACTCACGATTGTTCGTCGTGATCATGAAGCAACGATTCGCCTGCTCGCCTACGGCAGCAGCCCAATCGGTCCATCCTTCAAGGTCGCCCTTGATACCCATGCCATTGAAGATAGCACCTGCTTTCCACAGGATGGTATCAGCGTGCTTGATTTTATCCCAAACACGGCGACCGTTGTGTTCACCATGGGTAATGGTGAACTCCAATGAGGTACGCATGATACCATCATCAGGGTGAGGCTCGGTCTCTACATTTGTAAGCCGAGCAGTGTAAGTACCCTCAGGTAACGGAGTAAACTCCGTATCACTTTGGTTACTTGCTTCATTCATCCGATCCATAAAACTCATAATAGCCTCCTACCGCTTGTTGAGTTTATTGATAAAGGCAAGGACATCATCCTCGCTAACGACTGGTACAACCTGTGACTCGCCATCTTTAAAGATACGATAGCGACACTTACTAACGAACTGAGGATCACGGTTCAGGTTAAGCACCTGTGATCCTGGTTTGAGATTCATTGCAGCAGCCTGCGTCTTGCTTAAGACCTGCAACCTACCGACCAGATCAAACGTACCTACGATGTCCACTCGATCATTCTTAGGACACTCGGGTGCGTAGTAACCTGGCAACCCCTCGACTTCACCGACCGCTTCATGGCTAAGCATTAGAATATTCTTACCTATCTTGGAGAGATTCTTTAGCTCATGCATGATCATCTTCAGTTGCTTCTTACGCTCACCGTACATCTTCAATGTGGTTTGGTTAGAGCCAGAGATACCCTGAAGTAATGACCATGCCATCTCACTTAGCGTGTCGACGACAACCCACTTCACTTCCTTCTTATTGCGTAGCTGCTTAAGGAACTCGACGACATCGCCGCCCATATTTCCATTAGGTTCGGACAGATCAAACAGCTTGGTGTCCTTACCCACCTCACGCAATGCCTCTTGCATACCAACCTCAAAGTCTAGCGCCACACCGACGCCATCATCAAGGCCTGCGATACGAGCAGCAAGCGTGCTCTTACCAACACCGGGCGGACCATACACCATGGTCATCATCCCTCGTTGGTCGTTCGCATAGTCAATCATCTTAAGACCCATGTTCAATCTCCTTCACGGGTAAGCCTGCCTTATAAGCATGAGCGTATAAGAACATGGCTGGGTGGTTTAAATAGTTATCGGATACGGTATCGAGTTGCTGGCTACTGCTGGTCTTGTAATCAAGTACAACTGTATTCCCATCGTAGTCAGTGCCGATCAGATCAGGCTGGCATGTTACCCACATGTAGGTTCCAGGCACACGAAATATCCTGCGCTGTTCGTACTCGTTGATACATAGAAGACCCCTCGTTGCCAAGCAAAACATTCTCACTGCTGTAGATGCACATTCACTCGCCTTGAAGTCCTCATCTAGTGCTTCAATGTGTTGTTTAAGCTCAGTTATTTTAGCATCAATGCGAAGCCTAGCAATTAAGATTAGGTCGGACACACTCTGCGTCGGAACAAAACTACCTACATCCTTACAGCCTGAGAATGCATAAGCCAAAGCATCGCACCCTTCGTGCACCAAGGTGCCTAAGGTACGGGCTGAGATCTTACTCCACTCTTGCCTCGCAGGTTCCTTGTTCATCTTGTAACTGAAGTACCACTGACGAGGGCACATCATGTAGCTACGCAGTTGCGATGGTGACACGATAAACGCACGATCATGATGCAATGGCTGACGACCAGGAACAGAGTATGACTTACCCGCTCCGCTGTAGTCACCGCTGCGGTCACGAACACCGAACCAATTCTCGATGTCACCTGTCGGATCAGTGCGACACAGTGTCTTCCAGTCACACAGCCTGCACGCAGCTACGCTACGAGGTGACGCATAAGTCTCAGCCTTCATGCGCAAGCCAATAGCTCGTGTCTCTTCCAGCGCATACTGGATAGAGTCACCCGTCATTACCCAGTCAACCTCCGAAGACCAGGCACGCCTGTCCCTATCGTGAAGCTGCTGCATAAAGTCTTGGTCAATCTCTACCTCGTGCTCATGACATGCAGCCAAGTACATAGCTGCGCTAGTGTCTTGGTTCTTAGCAGTGCTAAGCGTACCGTTCTTTAAGATCCTGATTGGCTTGGGAGTTGCGACTCGTCCGAAGACGTATCGTCCGACGATTGCCATGCTTTCTCCAGTATATAGTTAAGGATTAATAAATCTTGAGTGATGCTTTCGCTCTTTGGCGCACGGCGTTTGAGTTCTTTTTCTAGTAGTGAATACAGAATCATTATTTGTGTGCGCTTCAGTGCGACAAACAACCACCCATCAATTGGGTCTTTGCCGTCGTGTTCCATTAGTTATAGTCGTGATCCATCCTCTCGTTATTGATCTCACTGTTAAGTTGTCGCTCGATAAGCAAAGCTTCTTGAAGCTTGTTGTTCATAGCAGTGAGCAACTCAACACTGGCTGTAAGGTTATTGATTAGCTTGGTAGCTGCGACCATTGGATCTTGGTAAGTCATTACTCACCTCCCTTTAAGCTGTCATTGAAACGCTCGTTGCCTCGAGCAAGCACACGCTGGCCGTCATCAAACAGGTACTCAAAGACACACAGCATAGCGTGCTCGAGTTCCTCGATCCGCTGATGCTGCTTCCTCAGCGCAGTATCTACCTCGGGGCTGATCTCTCTCCCTCGGACAGCCTTCCAGTCTTCCTTGTTCTCGGTGGCCAACTCTTTAAGCTGCTCGATGTCACGCTCAACATCATCAAGCCTGTCATCGTGACGATCAGTCACACCATCCAGGTCATTGATATCAGATTGCATCTGATCGTAATCGTACTCGTTCATGGCCTCGCCTACGGCGTCGCCCATCAACTCACCGAAGTCAGAGCTATCAATCTCTGATCGAACAAAGTCACTCAGCTCTTCCTCATTAATCGCAAGGCTTCCATTAATACTAACTACTGGCATGATTCCTCCTTAGGAATATTACATTGGGGGTCTGACACGTTAGGCTCCGGACATCCGAAGCACATCAATTCTTCTGCGAATGGTTTGGGTACAGCACCGCCTAACTTGATGCCGCACACAGAACACTTCTTCTCTATCCATGGTCCACGCTTGGCCCACTCAGGGTAGGGAACGTAGTTACCTTTATTCTTCCAGGTCATACTCGCTCCATGATATCTCGATGCAATGCCCACATTGCAGCAACATGTACTGTCGGCGCTGGCTCACCAAAGTCTTCGAGATAGGAATCGTCATTAGATGATGCGAGTAAAACAGCCTTGGATCTGGCGGTATAGATAACCTCGGCACATCCATCGAGTGACTCATGCAGCCACTCATACATATACTCATCAACAGAGCACTGATCCACATCCTCTTCATCATCTAACTCCTCCTGTTCCATAAACATTTTGACTGATTCTTCACGCTGATCTTCATACTCATCTGCGTACTCACGAACGACATGCCAGTACCAATTTTCTAGTGCAGCGTACGCCTCTGAGAATGTTGGTGGTTCGTATGGTTCTTCAACCAATACTCGTAATGGCTCTGGCTGCGGCCATCCCATCCATACCCATACTTTTAATGCGAACTTCTTCAATAGCTCAGTCATCTGAACCTCCTTAGTTTTAAATAATTACGAGTGCCCCCCGACCTGGAGCGAAGCGGAAGAAGGTCGGGGGGTGCGAGTCAGTAGTCGGGATCGTAATCCGGTGGGTCTACATGATAACCCATGCTCTCATTGACCGCAGTCATACCACCCATGGCAAACGATTCCATGTTGCGCAGGTGTGACTCGCCGTCATCCTCTAGCTCTAGCTCTTCGGGCTCACCGGCTAGGGTATAGTGATTGATGCAGTTGCGTAGCTGGCTCACGTTATAGTGCGCAGCCTTGAGTGCATCGTGTACCTTGATCGCATCATCAGGGGTCAGCCCTTCGATCCATTCCTGGTGCCAGAAGGTACGCTCGAGACAGTGAAGCTCACCGATCATGCGAACAGTAGCTTCATACATTTCATTTTCTTTCATCGAGCTTCTCCATTTTCTCAGCCCATTGGACTGCTCGCAGTACAGCATCAGCATCATACTGCTTTAATTCTTTTAGCTTCATAGCTGGCATGCACTCACTCATCACAAGGATACCTTGCCATACTTTCTTCGTCGGCTTGTGAACAGTACCCATCAGTTAGCCCTCGCATGAATGACAGCGATAAGCTCGAAGCCTTGAGACATGCGACACCATGATGGCTCGACTGCTCCTTGACCAACACCGAACATGCCAGTGCGGTTATCCTTTACGATAAAGAAAGAGTCGGCAGATTTCTCTGACATCTCTAGTGCTTTGGCACCTGCCTTAGTCGGATGGCTGTACCATACCGACTCACGCCAATCAGTCTCGATCATACTTAGCCTCCAATGCAGCATCGACCATGGCATCACGAGCATCCTCTTCGCTCTGCATGTATGCATCAGCACACGCAGCGCCTGCATCCTCAAAGCTCTGCTCGTAATACCAAATGTCCTCGCCTGGTATCCTCCACACATAGCCGTATCGAATGAAGACTTCATAGCCCTGCTTAGCTAGCTCTTTAAGGTGGGCTGCGCAGTTTGTACTTGCGATTTCATTGAGGTCACAGACGACCTCCTCGTCACGCTCGTTCATTGTATAGGTGGTCACATACCAATCAGGTCCTGCAACTGTACCAGGGCCATCCTCAGGTGGGTCGTAGTAGCTACTCATCGTATGATCCTTCCTTCATAGCTTCCTCTGCTGCACGCATACCCTCAGCAAAGCCAATGCTGCGTGCTTGATGCGCAAGTATGTGCATCTGACTAAGGCTTGGGTTGTAGTCTTCCATTAACTCATGAAGTTCTTCGATTGTTTTTGGGATATAAATTATTTCCATATCACCTCCTTATATAGATTAAGATAATACCTATCCCCTCCCCCCCCTAAAGGGGGGGTAGGGTATAGGGTTTAATAACCTTTGGTATCTAGGTCCTCATCTTTGAGTCTCGTACCGCTCAGTATATACAGGTTAGACAGGTCTAGCTCTGTATCTTCACCGTTGTGTGTACCCGATGGACCGATCAACTCATCATGAAGATTACCGATCTCTTCGTTGTTGCGATCAAGCCTAGACCTGACATCAACACAGATACGCATAACCTTATTGATATTAACAATCCTACGCTCAAGACTATCACGCTTGAGGCAGAGCATGTTGCGTATACTACATAGCTCATCAGCTAACTCGCCTGGGTTATCACATAACCTCTGAATCAATTCGCTAACCAACATCGTTCATATCTCCAAGACAGGTGTAAACAGAAAGGATACACACTAAGACAGCGGTAAACATAACAGCATACTCTAACATCACTAAGTCCTCTACAGCCAAGTAAATAAAAAAGAAAAAGAAGCAGGCTGTCCAACTTCCCCCCGCAGGGACGAGGAGGGAAGTTGAGCAGCCGCCGCACCTAGTAGCCACCCCTTGCATTGAGATGACTACCACCATGAACAACATGGATTAAAGAACCAGAGTTACCACCTACAAAGCGAGGGGATACCCACTTGATACCTTCTTTATCACACCACTCTGACACCTTAGGGTCAGTTGTGACCCACTCAGGACGTGAGTTGAACACATCCATGCAATCACGACAGCGAGCAATCAGTACCTCACCAACTTCCTCACCCTTACGACGGATGATTCTGTCACTGGTATAGACACACTCAGGACTACCACAACGACCACAGCTTAAAGGACCATCTGCCTCATAGACATCATGGACTTCATTGACATGATCGAGTGACTCCAGTTGTCGCTCCGACAACTCACGGTTTGTCTCGACTGGATGATCAAAGTTCTCTTCAATCACATAGTCTCGATTACCCGCAAAGCGATCAACCATAGCAATGACTAATGTCTCAGGCATCTCTACTGAGCGCATACCGTTTCCCCAATCGTCAACGATATTAACTGAGTTGCCACCAACACTAGCCAAGGTGTTGAAATCACTAGACTCTAACTTCATATCTTTCTCCTTAATAGATATAGTTAGGTTAAACAGAAGGGTAACTGCGACGAGCAGCCCCCGCACGAAGGAGGACGTGCGAGGCGCAGCCCCCTCGAGCCGAAGGCGAGCCCCCGGAGGGAACATCACACAGGTGTCATGACCTACAGTAGGTAAGACATTTCTTCTCTGTCAGGTGGTGATCAGTGCCAAAACGTGCGTATCCGATATAGGTAGGCGTTGACTCCCAAGGACAAAGACAACAGGACAATAAAAAAAGAGTAAGAGGACAAAGTCCTCTTACTCCCGGGTGAAGTTACTTGAACTTCAATCCCTTGGGCAGCTTTAGCTGACCATCTTTTGATGCAATGACGGCAGGCATGGCATCACCATCGGAGATATAATCTTCGATGATAGACATGGTACTCGTACCATTCTTAAGTGTTAGCTGACTAGCGAACACATTGACGAAACCCCACTGGGTATCGTCATCCTTCAGGTGTCCATAGACACCGAAGCCATCACCACGAGAGTGGGGATAGATCTCAGTCGGCACGAATGAGACAGCAGCACCGGTCTTTCCGGTAATGCTATCACGTTGAGCGCTAGCTTCCTCGTGATCAGAGATGAGATCCTCGAATCGAATAGACATATTAATGTCCTTTCTGAGCCTGGTTGGTTTAGTGGCTCACCTACAGCCACCAACCAGGCCAACCCATAACCACTAAAGCGGTGGTGAACTACCCGATCCTCCTCTAGCAATCCTCCTACAGCCCCAATATTACTTCTTCCCCACCGAACGATTTTTCACTAAAGAGTGACATCTGGAGGTAACGATGGGACGTAAACGCAAAGACGATAAGCACACCCCTGTGCTGAACCGTCATCTACTAGAGGGCGCATTTGCTGAGAGCATGAACCAAGTTCTAATGAGCTTGGACCAATGCCGTCTTCACAAAGAGACAAGTGATATGACTATTGAGCAGCACGTCCGTGCGCTGTGGGGTATCACTATGGATGAGACAGGTGTTCCAATTATGCTGACGGACGGGCGGCACAGTGAGACGATGGTTAAAAAACAAGCTTTGTTTATCCGTCGCACTAAGTCGCTTCGGTCTACTTTGATGGAGCTTGATCCAAACGAGGAAGACAACCTGGCTCCGATTCTTAAATCTATTACGATGTGGATTCAGGATGCTCATCTGATCATGCACGAAGACACAGACAATAAGACTCGAGAGTATCTTGCCAGCAAAGGAGAGCCGGATGTCCAAGAAGCGACCAGGGAAGTTGTCGGTGTCCAGTGAGGCCTATGAAGACTACGACCCTGAAGAGGGGGTTACAATTGTTCCTAAGGGTCATGTCCCGGCAGGCAAACGGATTGTTCAGAAAGAAGCTCATGGCGCAATCAACAGCGTCCTTCGTTCTATTATACAGGCCGAGTATGAATCAGGAGAAACCGTTAAGCTTTTGGCCCAGCGTCATGGGGTTACTGCCCGAACGATCCACCGTTGGAAGAGCAAGCACAACTGGGAGCGATCTTCTGATGGAACAAGTTCTGCTATCCTCGAGCACGCTAGGGCCGAGATCCGACGAAAGGTCGAGCAGAGCAAGATTGAGGTTACGGCGGCCATAGAGGATGTAGTCGCCCGGCATAAAGCAACAACCGAAACGTTAGGTCAGATGTTGTATGAGGCCATGGGCAGGGCCAGCGCCTATCCTCATAAGGATCCGTTTCGCCAAATGCTAATCATTAAGGTAGCAACAGAAGTATCTAAAAACATTCAGTCTATGGACCGTAAGACCTGGAACATTGACGACAGTAAAACCAAAACGACTACCGAGATTTTCGATGTTTTGACGACGATGGAAACCAAAGTTGAGCGACAAGCTCTTGCGGCGGACAAGTCTATCACTATAAAAAGCGATCATGGAAAATAATGTTTTACAGATGCTTGGTGAGTTTGGCGCACTCGGTCTAGCTAGTGGCGCTATCTTCTGGATGTACATTAAGATGAGCCAGCGCATGGACAAGATGACAGACAACTTCCAGGCTCAGCTACGAGAGCAGGCGCTCGGTCACAATGACCGAGAGACTGCGCTAAGAGATCGCTACGACCAGGTAATCGCCACCTACAACGATGAGCGACTAGAGGTTATCAAGGGCATTGGGTCAAAGCTTGAGGTCATGGAAAAAGAACTCGAAGACATCGAGGGAAATCTAAAAATTATTTTAGAGCTATTGAATGACGGACACTAAAAACGAAATTTTGCGCTGCGCGCAAAGCTTTGAGTACTTCAGTGAGAACTACTTAAAGATTATTACCAAAGACTCTGAGCTTAAACCGCTTAAGTTAAATGCGGCGCAGCAAGATATTATTAGCGGGTTTGATAACAGCAGCCACTTAATGCTGCTCAAGGCTCGTCAGCTTGGCAGCACGACGGCGATTGCTGCGTACTTCTTTTGGTACACGTTGTTTAATAAGTATACTCGCACCGCTGTGGTGGCGCATACTGATGAAGCGGTGAAGAAGATCTTTGAGATCTATCATTTATTCTATGATCATCTGCCCCCGTTTCTTAAGTTGGAAACAACTCGATCCCGTGAAAACGAAATTAAGTTTGCTACGGGCAGCAGTATTCGAGTGGGATCCGCATCGAGCCAAAGCTTTCGTGGTGGTACCTACAACCTAATCCATGCGTCCGAGTATGCATTCTGGAACAATATGGAGAAAACCATCGCATCTTTGTTCGGTGCTCGAACAAAAGATGCAAAGGTTGTCCTTGAGTCTACGGCTAACGGGATGAACGAAGCCTATGACATGTGGAGCAAGGAGGTTGGCTACACCAAAATCTTTCTTAGCTGGAAAATGGATCTAGCTTATACGCTGCCTGCTCCAAAATTTACGGACCCAACAGAAGAAGAGCTAGAATACTCTTATGAGCACAAGCTAAGTTCGCATCAGTTTAACTGGATGGTTAGTACGCTGCGTACTGCTTGCGCAAACAACTGGAACATTTTCAATCAGGAGTACCCTGCCTGTCCTGAAGACGCTTTTATTGCAACAGGTGCTCCGTTTTTCCCCACACATTACAATGTTAACCACGCTAAAGATGGCTACATTGAGTACATGGAGCCAAAGAAGTTTGGCATTTATACGATGGGGGTCGACACAGCGACCGGCAGTCCTGGTGGCGATTACAGTGCGTTCATGATCTTAGATGTTACAGATCGAAAGAACATCCGCATGGCTGCAAGTTTCTATGAAAAGATCCCGCCAAGCCTTTATTCTAAGCGCGTTTTAGCTGCGGCTAAAAAGTACAATGCGTTTTTAGTTATTGAAACCAACAGCTACGGCTTGGGTGTGCAGGAATATATTCAGTCGGAAAGCTATCCTCATATTTACCGCACCTCAAGTTTCGATAAAGTAACCAATCGTTGGCATAATCGCTTAGGATTTTTAACGACAACTCGAACTCGCCCTCTTTTGTTTACTCGTTTGTATGAGCACATCACCAGGGAGTGGTGTGATACGAAATGCGATCGGTTTAAAATGGAAGCAAACCGCCTTCAGTACAATGCTAGAGGCAAGGTTGGCGCAGCATCTGGTCAGCATGACGATATGGTCATGGCAACTGGCCTTGCGCTAATGGGCCTTGACCAAGTAGATGATATAGAAGAAGAAGTTAAAAAATCATTCAAACCTGACGGCGTTCGTGGGGTTATGGAATGGGAAATGCACACTGGAAGATTATGGAGTTCCGCAAAACCTAGTGAGTTTGCTAAAGATAGCAGCGATCAGGTTTTGGGGGCGATTGGTGATCTCTTATAACCATCGGTTCTTGGTCCGTTATACCTCGTAGGAGAACAAAGAGATGAATAATGAAGATCGACACGCAAATATTGTGGCGATGCTAGAGGGCCGAACAGAAGCCGAAAGCAATGAAGAAGAATTGCAGTCCGTAGAAGAGGAGTCGGACCCCTCTGGTGCTGAAGAGGTTGAAAAGAAAGAAGAGGAGGAGGTTTTTGCCGCCGATGCTTCGGATGAAGATGACGAGTATGAGCCGGAAGAGGGGCATCGAGTCCCTTATGGCCGGTTTAAGCAAGTCAACGACAACCGTCGTAAGCTGCAAGCTCAAATTGCGGAACAAGAGCGAATTATTGCTGAGTTCAACAATAAAAAGAGCCAAGAAACCGAGGAATCCTCTTACGACTACACCTATGACGACGATGACAGTGATGACTTCGGCGACGATGGTGGAGAGCTTTCTTACCTACGGCAACAAACACAGGAAATGCAGGTTAAGTTTGCAGCGATGGAGCTTGAAAAAGAAATCGGCGCTGCAATGCAGGATTATCCCAATGTTCCAGAGGAATATATTTGGGAAACGATTGCACAAGACGGAAACTTGTCGGCTTCGCAGGTAGCAGCACAGTATTCTAACTGGGTTGCAGAGGTAGAAGAGGCGGCAATTGCTCGCCATATTAATAACCAAGGCCAAGGCGGCGCTTCTGCACCTCCTCGGCCTTCACGAAAACAAACTGCACAGTCAAATCCCGGGTCTGATGAGGATTGGAAGCCTCGAAACACAGATGAAGCCCGAGAGGCGATGATTGCATATTTAAGGAGCTAGGCAGATGGCTGTCAGCATTTCGGATCTTGATGCGATCCTAAAAGAGTTCTATCTTGGGCCGATTATTGAATCGCTCAACAACCAGCTTGAGATGGTTCAACTCTTCACTAAGGCAACCCTCGACTGGCAAGGTCGTCAGGTTGTTATTCCTGTACACGTTTCCCGCAATGACGGAACCGGCTATCGAGCAGAACTGGGAACCCTCCCAACTGCTGGCAAGCAGGGTTACGTTAACTTGAACGTGACGGCTCGTTTTCTTTACGGCCGTTTTTCTTTAACTGGTCCCGCCATTTCGACGGCGAAGACGACTGCCAATTCGTTTGCGACGTATGTCCAATCGGAAATGGACGGCCTCGTTACCGACACCAAGCTCAAGGCTAACCAAGCCATGTTTACCGGTGGTGGTTGCGTCGGTTTTATCCATGAGCGAACTGCTGGTGCAGTTGCCGCTGGTGCTGCCGTTCCTTACTCCTTTACGGGTAATAAGGATGTGTTGACTGAGCTTCAGGCAATGCAAACGGTTCCCGCGGCGCGAGCCGCTACGCACAGTGCTAAGTTGCAGATTGATATTATTCGTCTGGATACTTACGCAAGCGTAGTCCTGCCAGCTATCCCAGCTAATCCGGTTGTTGCGGCTAACGCAGTAACGCTTGATGCTACTGTTGGTGCGGCCAATGTTGTTTCAATTGAAGCCTTTGGCGCTTGTACTTATGACACTTCTAACATTGCTGGCACCTATGCTTCAATGATCCGTGTTGTGGGTTGGGGCGAAGAAGCAAATGCTGGTGGCACGTTCCTTCCGTATGACATCCTTACTCCGGGTCTTACGGATGGATTGGTCAAGCAGCGCGTAGACAGCGAAAACAACGGCGTTTATGGCAACCTGGGTTTGCAGTCTCACTTTACCGTGAACCGCAACCTTGTTGCTAATGCTTCGTTGCGTTCGACCGTCCAGGCTATTTCGGTAGCTGCTAACGGTGTTGCTCATACCAACCAAACTCTTAGCTTCGGTCGGATGCAAAGTATCCTGGACGAGATTATGGTGCTTGGCGGCGATGATCCGGATTGCATCTATGTGCATCCTGGCATGCGTCAGAAGTATGCTGACCTGCTTGTCTTTAATCAGCCTGGCTCGATTAAAAAGGCAGCTACCGGCGATACCGGCACGGGTGATCCCGGATTCAGTGGCTATGCCTTTAATGGTATTCCAGTGAAGATGAGTCGCCATTGCGGCAAGGGTCTCATGGTCTTCTTGAAGACTAAGACCTGGACTATTGCAGAGCTTCAGAGCTTCGGCATGGCCGATCTCGATGGCAATGTTCTGAGTCGTCTTAGCAACCAGGATGCCTACGAAGGCTTCGTGCGTTGGTACTACAACTTGGTCTGCAAAGAGCCGAATCGAAACGCTATTCTTTGCGGGATTGACTTCCCGGCTTAGTGCTTTCTGGTGCCCCACCCCCTTAGGGGGGTGGGCACCCCCCTTGGGGGTATTATGAGTTTTAATGAGTTTGGCGCTTCTAAGTTTGCACCTCGCGTTCCACCTGGGAGCGCAAGGTACGAAGGCCCGTCAACAGAAGCTGTAGGAACAGGAACGGGTGTTGGCTTAGTTGGTGGCGCTGCTGCTGGCGCTGGAACCGGTGCTGCTATTGGTACGATCGGTGGCCCACTCGCTCCGATTACTGTGCCTATTGGGGCCACTATTGGCGGCATTATTGGTGGTATTGGCGGTGCAACTTCTGGCTATAAAAGAGCTAAAAGGGGTGAAAAGCCCGACGTAGCTGGAGCAGCTTCAAACATTGTGAACGCTGCTAGCACACTTAAGAAAAACAAGTTTGGGCCAAGGGCTCGATCTTTAGCTGCTGCTGCGTATGGTGCATATGGTGGCGGTGGTGATTTAATAGGCGGGTAAATGGAAATCGTAAGCATTGAGCTTAAAGAAGAAGACGGCGCTAAACTTCCTAAAGGCGGCTTACTTAGCAGTGAGATAGAAGACAGCCGTCGACACAGACAAAAGATTTCTAGAATCTGGGATATGTGTAGCCTTTTCCTCCAGGGGAAACAGCACATCCGCTGGGACAAAAACTTAAAAAACTATATTGGGATTCCCCAGGATCGTTCTCGCAATCGAGTAACGATTAATATGATCCTTAATATCTTTCGCAATATTCAATCTCGTTTGTCCGTTGCTTACCCTAGCATTACTGTAATGCCAGCAAGCCCATCGACAGATGATATTCAAAAGTCAGAAGCAGCAGAAACTTTCCTTAAGTATTATTGGCATACCAATGATATGAAAGACGTGATTTCAGACCTTCTTCAATGGCTTCTCGTTACTGGTAACGGCGCTTTTCATACTTACTTTGATCCAGAAAAAGACAGGATCGTAACAAAGGCCGTTAGTCCTTATGACATTTTCTTTGAAGCAGGAACGACTCAGGTATCCGAGTCGCGATGGGTTGCATTGCGACACATTGTTACCCGAGAAGACTTAAAGAAGTCTTACCCAGAACACGCAGAACTAATTTCTCAAAGCTCTGCTTCTCCTGATCACATGTATCAAACTCTATACCAAAGAGCAGCGGGTACCGAGGGCGCTGAACTTAAAAACCGTTTAGAAATATACGAAGTGTATATGGCTAACGGAAAGATGGGGATTCTTCTTGGTAAAAAATGGCTCTATAAAAGTGATTGGCCTACTGAAAAAAGCCCCATTACCTATGTTCGCTACACTAATGTACCAGGTCGTCTTTGGGGGATCGGTCTTATTGAGCCCCTTATTGAACTACAGGTCATGTACAACAAAGGAAGATCTCAAGTTATTCACAACGCTGAGTTGATGGGTAATCCTAAATGGCTTGTTCCTAAGTCTTCAGGCGTTGGTAAAGATGCACTTTCCGATTCTAGGCCAGGTGAAAAAGTGGTGTACAATGCTACTTCCGGCCCACCCCCTCAACAGATTTCTGCTTCTCCTTTACCTGGTTATGTTCTTGATAACATTCGACAGCTCTCGGCTGAGATGCTCGATGTTGCCGGTGTGCACAGCACTAGCCTCGGTAAGCGAGCTATTGGTATCGAATCCGGCGCAGCTATCGAATCTCTCACTAGTCGAGATTCTCAGCAGTTGCAGGTAACGCAACAAAACATGGAAAGAGCCGTAACAAATCTTTCTATCTGCGTTCTTGAAATGGCCCGGGTTTATTACAACGAGCCTCGCATGATGAGGATGATGGATGAGGCAGGCCGGGTTGTTCACAAGACGCTGCAAAACACAGATCTTTGTCGCAACCCAGAGATCTATTTAGAAGCAGGAACTCTCTTCCGAGACGAGAAGCCTGATCGGGATCAGCGCATTCTTGAAATGGTTAAGCTTGGGTTGCTTGAAAAAGACCAGGCACTTGAGGCGCTTGATTACCGCACGGGTAACTCTCGTGTAACGAAACGCATGATTGGATTTAGTCACGCTCACGATATGCTTAAGGCAATCCTTGAGGGCCACGCCATTGAGATCATGCCTAGCGATGATCTGACAGCGTTTAAGGATGTCTTTAAAGACTTTATGCGTACTCAGAAATACTATGATCTTGATCCCGAGCGACAAGAGTACATTCGAGATGTGCTTGTTTCTGTCAGCACCTTCGGAAAAGAAGGCGAAGACTTCCAGCGAATGGAGCTAGAGCGCACGGTTTTCCCTCGAGTTGAAAACAAAGGCAAAGGCGCTGTTGAAGCAATGGCTACAATGGGCAGCCCATTAGCCGCTGCTCAAGTCGGGCAACAAGCCGGCCAGCTTCAGCGCAGGCGGGCTTTAGTCGATGAGGTAAACCCTGAACAAGGCATAGGCCGTACCCAGATGGGAGGTGGCGGATGAACACTACCGAAGTAAAAGATATGTTTCGCTCTTATGCGGACGAAGACGACAATACGTTTTTAACAAACAACCAAGTCAATCTGTATTTAAGCCAAGCCTATCACGAGTTTCGTCGTCAGGTCTGCGCTATTGATCCTTTTATTTATTCTGTTGAGCACCTGTTTACGATGCCCACTAGTGGGATTGCTGACCTTACAACTACAACTCCGGTTCTCCTTGGTGAAACCGCAGTTATGGGAACAAAGCTTGAAAGGATACTTCGGCTAGCAAGGATTAATACAATTGGCGACAACCAGGTTATTCGCTACTTAGATGCTATGCCGTCAGAAAGAACGCTTGGAACCTGGTCTTACACATTTGTTAATAAGAAAATTATTACTTATGCGTCTGAAAATGCAGCTTATCGTTTAGAGTATATCCCATTTCACAATGTCGATTTTAATGCTCACCAAGCATATATTGATGACCTTGATGGGTTTCATGATATGATACCTCTATATGCGTATGGCAAATATGCTATTAGAGATGGCGCTGACAGCGCTCAAATTATCCAAGAATCAAAGCGTCGCCTTGCTGACTTAAAAGGTTTTCTTGAATCAGGTAGAAGTCGAGAGGGTTCGCAATACGTTAGCGACTTTGACAACGGGAATTTTTAAATGGCTACAGCAGGTAATGAGCGCGAGCTTCTCACTAAGGGCGTAGAACAAGACGGTGTTGTCCGTGGTGTTTGGGCTCAGAACCTTTGGCGTGCTGATGAGGCTATTTCTGTAAGACCAGGATGGGGTGTACTCGCTGAGCTAGACACTACTCTTGGCAACAATATTATCTATAAAGATTCTGTTGCGTCTGATTTTTTGCCTGTTGCTTATGGCTACACAAAGCACCTTGGAAGCTGCTTTGTTAAAACAAACTTTGGTAACGAGCAGGTTCTTTCGGTCTTTCTTCTCGAGGCAAGCCCAAACGATGTAGGTGCAGATAACAGAATCCAAAACAGAGATCGGTATTACGGTGTTAGGATTTATGACATTACGACCGATCGTGTGTGGGAAGAGGTTCTTCACAACACCACATCAATGCGTGCTCCTGATGATTCAATTATTTTAGAACCAAACTTTAACAACAACTACCCGTCTGAGTGGTATGGCTGTTATGAGACCTCATTTGATCGAGACAATAGCAGCTTCATTAAGGCAGACAAAAAATCAAAATGGTTTTTTTCTGCTTCTCGAGACTTCATTTATTTTGGCTCAACTGAAACAGGTTTGTTTTATTACAACCCTGCTGACTTTGGGGCGCAAAGATACATGCAGCTTCAGCGGAGTTCTTTGTTTGATTTTGCGACAGGGCACTCTGAAACTAGTTTAATTAGTAAAATTCATTTTGTTCCTGGTGTTTATGAAGAGGGCTTTGTTTACGCAAAAGATAGCCAGATCTCAAAGATTGTAGCTGCTGTTTCTTTTCGTGGTCGCATTGCATACGCAACAGATTATGAGGTTTGGTTTTCGGATGTTAATTCTCCGAACACTGTTATCGCTCAGAACTTTATTGAGATCCCCTCAAACCAAGCTGTTACTGCTTTGTATGAGTTCCGTGGAAACCTAATTATCTTTACTCGAAACGAAATGTTTCTTTACGTTCCGAGTGAGGGCAATGTTATTTCCCAGGGTCGGCCACCCATCAAGGTAAGCGAAAGCGTTGGCTGCATTGGGCAGCAAGCAATCACAATGCTTGAAGATGATCTTGTTTGGGTATCTCATACTGGTGTTTATGTTTCGCCTGACGGGGCTAGCTTAAAAGAAATCTCAGATCCTATTCGTGGTTTCTGGGGTGGGCATGGTCAAATGACCAACCCAATGACCAGCTATTATGAATCCAATTCAGGCTGGGTAGATATTGATACCGTTGATCCACCAAGAACTCTGATTTCGTTTGATGACGATCGAGTTACCTTAGCTTATAACCATGATAAAAAAGCCCTTATTATGGGTGTTCCTAGTATAAATGGCTGCTGGTGTTTTACTGGGCTTTGGTCTTGGTGGCCTATGGAGAGCGTTGCTAATACTAGCGCTATTGGAATTCCAATTGTTAGCGCTTCTAGAAACTTAGTTGATCCTTATGTGCTCGCAACAACTGAAGATATCTTTGCTGTTTGCGGAACGGTTAACAATTCAATTGCAGATAACACGCACCAGGTTGTTGGTACATCTCCCAATACAATTCCATCTGGAGCAATTACTGCGGCAAACAGTGCGCCAAGCAACGCTTATAACTATGTTGCCTGTCGCCTTGGTCTAGGTGGAGCAATTGACCGATCTACTGATAATGAAGACTACCGCTTAGGGTGCGGAAAATACGTCCCATCGGTTATGCCTGACGCTGCTTATGATAATGGGTGTTTCTTTATTGATGAGCCTTATGAGGACATCTCATTAGAAGATCCTTATTATACTATTCCTTTCTATTTAGTTGCACCGGTCTCTTCGCCTAAGGCTCCACTCTATGAGTGGGAGTTGCTGCTTAAGTTTGATAAAACAGAATGGGACTTTGAGCCTAATGCTGTTACATCAGACGTTGGGTTTTTTATGCCGGCTGAAAGAGCGCGATCAGTAGCCGGGCTTACTATCTGTAAAATTACAGATGTAGCAAAAAACCCAACACCAACCGGGGACTACTTGCATATCAAGTTTGATGGGAATGCAGCGCCTGCCGCAAGCTGGAACATGCAGCCTTATATAAATCTAGCTGAAAAATTTAAAAACCCACTAATTAATATTACGATTAAAAAGAAAACAGTTAGCAGTGTTGCGGGCTTTGGCTTTGAGCCGGTTGAGGTAAGACTGCTTAACGGGACTGCGGCAATTAACCCCTCTGGTTTAATGGTGTGGACAAAGCAGTTTATTGGCCCATCAGATAGCCACAATAATGACGCTAAAGCACAGCCTGTTGACTGGGCTTTTAAGTCTAATGAAGTAAGCGAATCAGGAATACAGTTAAGAGCTAGGGGTATCTATGCTCGCCTTAGCTCTCGAGGCCGAGGAACGACCAAGCTTGTTCCTCTTTGGGTTTGGGGATTGTATAATGTTATCCTGGGCTCAGACAGAAAAGACTACACTTCTCAGATTGTAGATTTTGATGGCGACATTTCTAAGATTGAAAACAAGGGAACTATTCGTTCTCGGTTTAGAAACGCTGCATTGGCTATGTCTACTCGTGTTTTTTCAAACATAGAAATTAAATGGGGCAGCCAGGGGAACAGTGCAGATGGAAATTATCTTATTGATGATCAGCAGGTTGATACTATTGCTACTTCCGACAGTGTTAAAGGCGAGCGGATTAGCTATATGGTCTTTGGTTTTATTCAAAATAAAGCAGAGTCGCTTACCCTGTTAAATCTTCGGGGTGTCTTTAGGGCCGGCGGCGGCAGAAGGCGCACCGGCCGATGAGTGGCTTTAGCTTTAATGACATTACTGGCTTAGGTGTTATTGGCCAGGAATCAATGAACAACAGCATTAAGGCTGGGTTTGCTGGTGATGTTATTAGAGTAAACAATGGTGAAGCTCTTCAGGAGCGAGCGGAGTCCCACAACGATTACTTTATGGGCAGCGGTACTCATGAGGGCTTCTCCCTTACTAAGCCCCTGAGCACCCTTTGGGGTGCTCCAGGGGCAACAGTAACGCGCATTGTAAATATAAAATCGCATAGCTGTTTGAATGGGCTTTTTTTTACTCAAAGAAACGATCCGTCAAACGTTAGTCATTTAATTAAGATCAGTAACAATGCTCGAGTTACTTTTAATAACTGCATCTTTCAAAGGAAGTATAATGCTCCTATTGAGGTTCCTGCTCCCACTACTACTAAGTGTTTTGTTTTGGTTGAGTCAGGAAGTAGCGCCACGTTTTCGGGCTGCATCTTTAGGTCTAGTCATATAACAGGGGCTATGAACGGGGTAGGCACTGTAGTCCAAAATGCTAACGCAGCAGCTGCTCCCGCTCTTGGCCCTATTCCAGGTGTGTACATTATAGGCGGAAGCAATATGACTACTCATTCGCACGGGTTAACTGTGACAAGAATTGGTGGAGAAGTCTGATGTCATCTATTCGGCACATTACAGATCAGCAGTTTTCTGACGGAACAACTATTGATGGAGACAGAATAGAGTCTGCGCTCCAGGACTTAGAAAAATTTATCAACGAAGTTCCTGATGGGTTTTTCGAGCAACGGTGGACTCAAACACAAGTTGTTATGAAGTACCTTCCTTGGACTGATAATGCAGATACCAGACTAGCTACTGAGTCAGCAATTGCTGGCAACTATGTCGCTTTACCTTACATGCCTGTTTACAACCCAAGCACAGCGGGCGGTATTCCAACAATTAATCGGGCTAGGTTTAAAGGCAATCGTTTAGATTACCAGTCTCCAATTACCGGAAACAATCCTGGTTACGGAGCAAACCAAGTTGCTTGGACAACAACTTTAGCCATTGGTGCGTCGCCTGTTGTTATTGATGGTATAGATGCGTTGCTTGCTTCTTACGCTAATTTTTTTGTTAATGGGTATGAGTACGACTCATCCCCTCCTGATGGGCGAGCGCCTAATTCTTCAATTGATAATATTCATTTGACTTTAACTTTAGACAATCCGTTTATTCCAAACATCCAAACATCTAATAATGTTCTTTGGCATAAATACGATTTTACAGCGTTAAGTGCTCAGTCATTAGCTACAGCAATTAGTCCGCCTGCTTTTTCTGCTGACATTCAGCCTAATCTTTTATCTACAATGGGTAATGGTCTGACTACTTCTCTTAGGGTTCGGGAAGAAAACCTTAGGATTCCAGTGCCACCATACTCTCAGCTTCGGTTTTCTTTGATTCTGCCTGATGATAACAAGGCTCCCTTTGGTACAAAGCCCTGGCAAACTATGATCCCAACAATGAGCCTTACTCTTTTAGAGCGATTAGAACGTGACTAGTTTCAAACGATTAACTCGAGGGATTAAGCTTTTAGTCGAGCACGTTTTTGATCCGATTGCTTCAGCACTAACGGCGCTAACTGCTTCTGGTTTGCCTGTTGATAACTATGAAAAATCAAACGGAACGTTTAGGATTAACCTTTCTTTTCCTTTGATTACAAAAGCAAACACCGGAGCGCCTAATCATATTAGTTTAATTTCTGCTCCGTTTATTCTGCCAGCTTTGCAGGATAAATTTACAGGGACAGTAAACGATATTGAAAACTATGAGCTAACAGAAGTCTCAATCGGACAAGACACAAAAACTGAAAATGGATCTGTTAATGGAATTCAAACTGATGCGGCAGAGCCTGCTCAGGGAACTGTCGATTACAATAAAGGTGCGTCTTTAACTGTAGATATACTTAGCCATAAAATTGACAGCACAAATTTTGACTCATTCGGTAACAGTGTCTTTACAATTTCCCTGCCTGACATTGGATTAATTAATCCTTACAATAGAATGAACCCTCATGTTCAAGCTGGCTTGTCTGTTCTGTTTGACCACACCAAATCATACTTAGTTAAAATAACTGTTCCTGAAGATACTTGCCGAGTATCTTTAAATGTTAGCCTTAAGTTTAAGACAAAACTTACAACTAGAGATGAATCTGCTAACTCCCAGAACGCTCCAGCAACATCGAGAAACTTTACTCCTCAGTCTCCAACCGTTCCTGCTGGCGACACAACGATTAAAGCCGGAACAAATGTTGGGGTTAATACCAACCTTAAATTAATTGATGATTTTGTTGGGCGAAAACTAAGGGGCGGTTTTAATCGTCGGGCTCAAACCAGGATTAAAGAAGGCTTATCTAGTGATATGGCTTATGAGGTTATTGCTGTGCCAATGTTTGGTGGTCAGCCTCAGACTCACGGTGGTACCTATCCATCACCAGGCCATGTTATTGGCAATCAAATGAATCCGCATTTTCTGCCTTGGTCATCTGCTGGAGCAGGAAACTTCCAAACAATGGATAGAGCGCTGGTGGCATTGCAATATCCTATTGCAATCCACCATGTGATTATCGCTTCAAATTACACAGCAGGAAACGGAACCTTATCAACAAGACCCAGCGTTGCTGCTAGCCCGAATCTAACTCACAATGTTGGAGTAGGGCTAATTAGCGGATACATGTCTGATCATTTTCACGTCGAACAAGTTGCGAATGCAAGCTGGACACCTGCGACAATTGGAAACTATTTAATTGATCGGGGTGATCGGTTTCATTTTGGCGGTGCAACCTCTGGTTATTCGTGGGATCTTCTTCAGTGCCCTTTAACTGGGGCAGGCGGGACCGGCTATAAGCCTCAGGGAAAACCGATTTACGCTGCAACAGGAAACTCATCGCGAACAGCTTTAAATGGTGGCACCCTAATGCAAGGCGGTGAGCAGTATCTAGATATTCGCTGGAAAATCAGCGATGGTGTTACCGACCCTGCTTCCTATGGAGCACCGGTTACTATTACTGGATTTGGCGGAAGCTGGATCTATATTATTTGCAAAAAAACATTGAGGTAAACCATGCCAACTACCGCTGAAACCCAGTACCAACAAAGAACTGACCGACGATCTCGAGCCGTTGCTGCAAAACAACAAGGCGTTACAGACTCTAAGGATCGAGTCGAGCGCCTTAAGGGGCAGGCCAAAGACAACCAAAGAAGCATTAGGTTTGGGGCTGCAAGATCCTCTGCTGCTGGACAGCGCAATCAGTCCAGGGGTGGTGGGGCTATTGCCGCAGCAGCCGACGTTGGAATGGCAGCAGAGCAACAGGGGATTTTACAGGGCAAAGAAGATCAGCGCATGGTTGATGAAGCAATTGCCTTAACAACCGGCAAGGAAGTTGAAGCAGAAGAGTATGCCGCTGCTCAAGGCACTGAAGAATCAGACTACTCAGAAGCTTTAGCCGAAGGCCAGACCGAGGCAAACAAAGCAATTAGTGGCGCACAGGGTTTCTTTAACGACAATGAAGAACAGGCAGCTAGAGAAATTACAGCAATCATTGCAAGGATAAGAGTTAAGAATCCAAAAGCAGCTAATGCAATGGCGGCTCAATATCTTAATGCTGATGGCACTTATAAGAGCCAGAACAAAGGCATTCTCGGCTCTTGGTGGGATTAAACAATGGCTAGAATCTTACCCCCCTCAGTCTTCAAGGCAAACTTTGAAGCTGACCCTTTTAAGCCAACAATGACTCAAAGGGTTCAGGAGCAGTGGGCTTCCCCTGAAGGGGTAGCCACTGCGGTAGGCTTGCTTGATAAAATTGGTGGTACAGTTACTGATGCTGTTCAATCTTACAGCCGGGAACAGGCAGCTAAATCAAAAGCAAGTTTAGATTACAATCAGCAGCTAGCTGACAAGCGTCTTTCTCAGCTTAACAAGGGGCAGCCGTTTGCTGAGCCATCTCAATCTGAAGAAGAGTTTGTTAAAAAACAACTTCAAGCTAACAGTTATGAGCAGGGCCTAAAGCAGGCAGCGGGCGCTAGCGATTATGCAAAACGTAGAGCAGCTATAGAAAAAATGAACCAGGCTTATAACCGGCCTGGCACTGGTGGGTTATTAAATAGATTTACAGGCGTAGACCAGGAGACGCTTACCAAGCAATTCAAACGCGTCTTGCCGCCCATGACACAACAAGCTCGAGGAATTAAAGGCAAGGGCTCGTCACGAAGGCCCGCTGTAATAAATCAAACAGGCGTTACTAAGCTTCAGGAGAAGTGGGGGCGAAGCGGTAAGTGGAGCCAGTTTTCTGCTGCCTCAACCCTTTCTGGCTTAGGTCCCGATCCCTTTGGACCTAAAGGTTTTTACGGCCCAACCTCTGGCAATCGACCGGACCCTAGTTTTTGGGTCATGGAGCCAGACAGAACAACGTATAGGCGCAGACTTAGCGACGAAGAAGAAGCCCTAATTGCTGACCCTAAAGGTAATCTTGCAACAAGAAGCAACCTGCTCCAGAAGGCTAGGAATTTTAGAGATGCGGCTATTGGACTTGCTCAACAAGAAAGTACATGGGGACCAGGCTTTAGAGAGCGGTTTAATGATATTAACTGGGCTTTGCGCACTATAGATTCTTACAGGTTTTATCCGAACATGTATCAGGACAACCCTAAAGCTCAAAGAGAACTTGCTGTTGCTCAGGAAATTTTAGCTACAGCGGACGATAGTAATATTGCTGAAAACTCTTTAGCTACCGCTCAGCGATGGACCGACGAGGGCTGGAAAAGCCCTCGCGGACGAGTAAGAGCACCGATCATAGCGGGCGCGCCGGCTGCTCAACCGGCAACGGGAGCGGCTCCTGCACAATCTCCTGCGGCAGTTCCGGCACCTGTGCCTGCTCAGCCGGCAGTAGCCGCTCCTCCGCCCGCACCTCCTGCTACACCGGCGTTACCATCACAACCTAGCGCTCCGTCAACAATGACGCCTGAGCAAATGAGGGACCCAGCTATTGATAGAGCTACCGATGGTTATGATCCGTTAGCAGTTGCAAAAGATGCAGGCATTCCTGACGATCAGCCAGCCGGTCCGATGTTGCCGCCTGGCGGATCTTCGCAACCGCCTAGCCCCTCTGTTCCTGGTCAGCAATCAATGCCTCCAGTAATGTCTCCGCAACAAGTTCCTTTGGTAGAGCTTCCGCAACAGCCTCCTATCTATCAACAGCGCGTTCCTAAGCCTGTTCCTATGTCTGGCTCTAATGAGCCTATGACATCTAATCCCAATAACTTAAGCCCGGAGACCGTTGAAAAAGAAAAAGCAATGCTGGAAGGAGGCGTTGATGATTTCTTAATTGAGCTTCCACCGCACATGACAAGGGCTGGGTTCAATTACCACGCAGGCGAAGATCCCTTAAAAATTACTAAGGACTTTGAAAAGTGGCACAAAATGAAGAAAAGCAAACGAATCGTAAACGGTAAGGTTCGTATGCCAAGCAACCAATTTAAAAATGCAGCAACTAAAGCCGGTAAAAAATATGGGATTGATCCAAACATTGTGCTTGGAATTGCTTTTGTTGAATCAGCTTTTGGCTCAGTTAAAAAAGACAGCAAGAAAAATGCTAAAGGTCCGTTCCAAATTATTCCAGAACCAAAAGGGCCTGGTGGTCCAGGTATTGGGTTAAAGAGTAACGCTGATTATTATAATGTTGATAAGTCAGCTATGGCTTCTGCTAAATACATGAAGCGATTAATTGACTACTATTCAACAAGGGGGCCAAACCCTAACGCAGATCATGCAGAGGCTATTGCTCTGCTCGCTTATAACTATGGCAGAGGCCGAGTTAACAAGTGGCTTGCGGGAAGACAGAAGATGCCTAAAGAAGGTGTTATGTATTCAAACTTTGTTATGGGTATGCGTAGTGCCTGGGACCAGCCAGCGGCTCCTGTAGCCCCTTTGGTTCCTCTTTCTAAGCCTAGGCCTACAGGCCCCAGAAGAAAGCCAGTACAGCGCAAGTCAGCTAGAGAGCAGGCAGCTGCAAATAAAGCAGAACAGGAAGGCTAGATAATGGCTGATGTAGACTGGTCAAGCGATCCTAAAGAACAAGAAGCCAGAAAAGAACAGCTTAGAAAACAGCTTGGACCTGGCGGGGTTGATCACGGAATCCTGGACAGAGCAGGTCCGTTTGTAACTGTTCCAAGTATGATTGCTGGAGCATTAGATGTTCCACTAGAAGCTGCACAGCGCAAAGCCTCCGAGCAACTAGAGATTAATCGGTTGCTTGATATTAAAAACAACAACCCAGAAACCGAAAGGTTTTTAAATTACATTAGAAGCTTAGGTGATAACTTTACCTACACGCCTGCGGGTCCAGAGCTTCCTGGCCCTGGCTACTCAGAGGCTCCCCCCTTAAGGGGGGGAGCCGCTTTGAATCAGCTTATTGCTGATGAGGCTGCACACTTTAAAAGCGCCAGCCCTACTCAACCAAAAGAATATAGTGATTTTGGTATACCTAAAAACATGGGCGACTATGGTCCTACCTGGCAATTAGAGCAGCATCCTTTTTTTAAAGCAGCGCCTGATTACTGGCGTGCAATGGACAGGAAATACGGAAGGTCTGCTGAGACAGGAAGAAACCTTGATCAAAGAATAGCTGCTGGAGAATACGATACCCAACCTGGAGTGCCAGACTGGGAAAAGATTGAGGTGGCTAAACAAATAGACGAAGGCTATGCTAGTTATCGTTCTAATTTTAATCAGTTAAATTTAGCAAAACAGAATCAAAACTACCCGCTTACAGATTCAGACGGAAACGAAGTTCCGTTTCTCCGTGACTATAAAGGGTACATTGATCACTGGCAAAAACTTAGACAAGCAGATCAGAAACTTTACAAAGATTGGTGGGATGATCTTTGGGTAATGGGTGAGGGCGGAATTCATTTTGCTCTCGGCTTGGTGGGTGAGCCGCCAAGGCAGCCAGGTCAAAGCCGTGGCGATGCAGCATTTCAAATGGGCGGATCAATGAGCGGCGGCTTAGCTGGCGCTCTTACTGCGGGCTTTACTAAAGATCCTGATTACTATCTTAAAGTAGTTCGCAAGCCTGTTATTCTTGGTGCTCTTTTTGCCCCTGCCATGTTCCGGTTAGCAGGCGCTGTTGCCAAAGGGACACTTTCAAAAGTTCAAAAGGTAAGTTTAAGTGAGCACCTAGCAAAAAACCCTCGAACAAAAAAAGCTTTAGAAACAACCCTAGACTTAGGCGCTAAAGCTGGCGACTGGGCTCCCATCTCTATTGCCGCTGCGCTTGGTAAAGCTACCGGTCGACTTGTTAAAGATGCGGCTGAGCCAATTGCTGCTGGCATTAAAGCTGTAGGGGATTTTGATCCAGGCACAATCCCCGGAGTACCTAAAAGCGTTATACGCGAAGCGGGTCGAGTAGGTAGAGACTTCGCCCTTAAGGGGGATGACGTTGCCAATCCTCAGGCTACTGTTTCTGTTCCGGGAATCAAAAGAGTTCCAGGCGCACTCGAGCCTCGGCGTGTTCGTGATATTGGCCGTAAGGCTGTTAAAGATTTTGCTCATCTCTTTTGGACTGGTATTCCTACGCACGGGGCTATGGGTGCAGCCATTGGCATTGGTGTGCCAATGGCAGCACGTTATTTCTTTGGAGCCGCAGTTAAAAAAAGCCCAAGGCTTAGACTTTTAAATAACGAAATATACAAAGCAACGACTCGTCGTAGCCAAGGCCAGGCAGAGTCTCATGCTTTAGGGCTAGAAAGCCAGCGAGCCCGACGAGGCGTTGCAGAAGGAATGCAGCAAGCCAAGGAAGGCGTGCGTCAAGCTGAGCTTGAAATGGGCAGGCAGGCTGACCCTGATTTTGTTCCTGATCCTGATAGTATGCAGGAGGTTGTTCCTTACAGCCTAAGAGAAAAGAAAGGCGATATTCCTTACGCTGCTGAACAAGCCATTGGCGAAACAGTGGTCGATGGAGTTCTTTTTAGCGTAGATAAAGAGCACCCTTTTTACCGGACAACACCAGAAGATACTCCACAGCAAAGGTCTGGCGAACATGTTCCTCGTAAGGGCTATCGAATTGTTAAAGAGCCACAACGCTGGAACAATGAAACGAAACAATGGGAAGGCGGAGCAACTAAAGAGGTTCACCAGTACCCTCAAAACGTAGACCCTTACGAGCCTTCTCCTCGTGCAATGCCAGACCTTGGTGTTGAAACATTAAAGACTGAATCAGGAACTCTCCAAGGCGCAACTCCTGATCAAGTTAAAATGGATAACCGACAAAGGTTTTCTGAAGCTGTTCGTGAAGCTGCAAATGATATTCACAAAGAACTTGAAAGCGATCCTGGTACTTTATCACTAGAAGCTACTGGCAGGCTAGAAAGAGGCGAGCGCTTATCTCGTCCCGCAATAGATGCTGAGCGAGCACGAGATCAGGCAATGATTACGCTGCTGCGAAAAGCTGAGCAGTTAGTATTAGACCGTCTTAATCCAGAGAACACTGCAAAGAACGTAAAATACCAGGACTCTTTTGATACCGCCGTAGAAAGCTTAGCAAAAGAAGGTGAGGTTTTAAGTCGAGACGATGGTGCGTTTTCTGATTTAGATATGCCAGTCCAAAGAGACGGTGAGACCGCTGCTTATAGGCCGCCTGTTACTAGTGCGGCTGGTGTTGGTATTGAGTACACAGCAAATGGCTTAGCTTATTTTGTAAATGTTTTAGAGTCAGCGGCCGAAAGCATGGCTCCTGCTATTGATCTAGCAAACATGGAAAAAGTTGCTCGCACAATGCGAATTGCTCAAAAAGAAGTAGGGGTAAAAGCTTTCCGTGAAATCATGGAAAGGGTTAATCAAAACATTCCTAGTATTATTTCTGATACTGGACAGGTTATTATTGGCAGTCCGTTATGGGACCAGCTTACAGGGCGAAGAGCCTTTGGCTTAGAGACGCCCCTAACCGCTGAAACGCGAAGCCCTCAGTACAAAGCCAAGGGCACAGGCATTGACTCAATTAGTGACAAGCCTGATCAGACCAGGGTTCATACAATGAAGAAACCAGGACGTGAGGGAGAAATCCAACACGAAATGGAAACGTATGAAGGAAGTCCTGACACACTAAGAAAGCCACGGCTGAATGAAGCTGAGCGAAACGCTGCCCGCACAAAGTACATGGAAATGCCCATGGAAACTCTTGTGGCAGAAGCAAACAAAAGAGGACTGAAGTACGATGAAAGCCTGTCTATTGTCCCAGAGGTTAGGGCAAACGATGGCGTTCTTACTATTTCGCCAAGGCCAAAAGAGCAAAGCCCCAAGGCTCAGTCGGATGTAGCTCCGGGTATGGATCGAGTAACTCCTCGAACCTGGACACTTGAAGTAGCTCCTGGTGAAAAAGCTAAAATAAACTGGCGTCGAGGTGACAGCGATCTCCTAGATCAAGATGGATCACGAGTTAAGGACAGCGCTGCACGCTCGAGAAGAGCCGCTAGGGCGGCTCCTATCGAGCGCAAAAGGACAGAGACGGCTGTGCGTAGGGAGCTAGTAGAGAAGCTCACTGAGATGGACGTGAAGGGCTATGACGTACATCCTGGTATTGAGCAGGGACTGTTTGACCCAAAGGTTACAGTCAAAGACCTTAAAGCTATCGCTAAAAAGGAAAACATTCCGCTTAAAGGCATCAAGAAAAAAGATGACATTGCCCAGCGGATCTTAACGACAAGAACAAAAAGAGTAGCAGGTCGACCGGCTGCTCACAATGACTGGGGCGATGCTCCAGGTTACAACCCAAGTCGTTATGATGCAGGTGCCAGAGAAAAGATTAAGCAAGGCAAGGCTGCACAACTAGAACGACGACAAGACTTTGAGCGTGCAGCACTCGACGAGATGTCAGATGTTGATGTTGTCCGTGAGTTAAACAGTCGGGGCGTAAAGCTTGACGATGCTTATAAAGATCCAAAAGTATTTAAAGACGGTGGAAAAAGTAAGCGGCAAAAAACAAAACTTAATACTCGAAAATTAAAAGCTGAGTTAGATAAGCTCAAAACAAAACAGGACATTTTTAATTGGGTTGAAGAGAAAAACAACTCACGCAAACTTGACCCTGAATCATACGACGTTGAGCAAATGGCTGAGACTCAAGGCGTAAGTCCTAGTGAGATTTCAGCGCGCAGTGAGCAGCGCCAAATTGTAGTCAGGAAAAGATTAAAGCGTAGCGATCTTATTGATGACATCATCCGCCAAGAAAAAGAAAACTTTAGATCTGTTACTAGCCAAAGCAATCTTCCTTCTGCTCGCTCGCTCCTTGATAGAGCGAGACGAGATGCTGACAGCAAAGAACTTCTTAGCCGAGCTGAGCACGCATGGGAGGGATCTGTTGACCAGAAGACAGCCACTGCCCGAAAAAAAGCTATCGAGCGGCGCTTTGGTAAAGGCAACAAAGAAGAAACTATTGGTGATCCTTCCGGGCTAGCTGCTGCAAGCAAGCTCGGAGAATACATTGAAGCCAAAGGAGAGCTTTCTCCTGGTCAGGTTAAGTCTTTAAACGAAGCCGTGGTTGAAGCCGGGATGAAAGATCCCAAGCTCATGTCTTTCCAAAAAGAAAAACCTAAAAAAGTTGAAGCAACAACAGATGCAGACGCAAAGCCTGCAAAGAAAAAAAGGAAGTTTGTTCTTAAGAGTAAGAGGGGACAAGCAATAGTTAAGAATCTTACAGCTAAAGCTAAAGCTGGAGATGCTCGATCAAGAGCAATTCTTAATCGAATCGCACCTAAACCCAAAAGAAGTAAAAGCAAAAAGCGCTACAAGACTAAGGGCAAGCCCAAGTCAGAGCAGGAAGTTTACCGTAGCTTCGATAAAGAGATCGGAGAGATGGCAAAGAAACATATTGCCGCAAAAAAATCTGGTAAACTTAGAGGTCAGCAAGGAACACAGGCGCAAGATCTTGCCGCTAGAATTGTTAGCGCAAACCTTCCGCTGCCTCTCCAAAAGAAATTGATCGGCCGAATCCGTAAAGAGATTATGGAATCCGCTGGGATTGATCGGCCTTATGGTCGCGAGGGCACACCGGTAGAAGAGCTTCAAGCAATTGAAGATGGGACTCTAGTTACTGAGATGCTTGGCTCAGGGAAATCTGCTTCGGCTAAAAAGTATATTGCTACTAAGCTTACCCCTGTCATTAAAGAGTTTGACCGACGTGTTAATGTTGCGAATGAAAACATTAAAGCCTTTGAAAAAACCCAGAAAGAAAGAACGCTTAGCTCTGAAGAGGTCCAAAGCTACAACAGAAATGTTAAAGAAAGAGCGCAAGCACTAGATGAAAAGGCCGTAGTTATAGCGGAGGTACTAACTCAGTTTGTTGAAGGCGTTGTTAAGGCTGAGTGGCTTGAGGACTTTACTCCGCTTAGGGGCACAGCAGGAAACAGAGCGCTGACACAGCGTGGAACAACTAGAAACATTCCAGGATCAAAGCGGGTTTCTGACCTTGGTGCTCAGATCAAAAGAAGACTGAATGCTCTGCCCGTTCTTATTCGCAACGCAATTAAAAAAGGTCGCAAACTACCAGAGGATTTAGCTCAAGCCTTAAGCGAAACCACAAAGAGGCAAGAGCTACTAGACAGTCTTGATGTCAAAGACCCGACAGGAAAACTCCGACGTGACTACATTAAGAATGAGCAGAACATTCGACTGGCCCAATCGCTAGAGATCCCAGGCATTTGGAATGAATCAGTTAACGGGAATCCCATTTACAATATGTGGGATCGCATCGCTAAGAATGAATGGGCAGGGGCTCTTGATTATGTGTCTTCGCAACTAAAGAAAGCTCTTGAAGAAAGCGTAGCTACAAAAGGAACAGAAGCTAATGTTTATTACAGCGTTGCAGAAAGCGCTATTCGGTTGGGTCAAGACCTAACAAGTTATCGAGTGCCGCTTCCTAAACGGTTCAAGCGTGAGTTCTATCTTATTAGGGATGCTATTAAAAAGGGCGGCATTACCAGCTTTAACAAAGCACGGAAACGCCTTGCTGATTCTGATTTAAATCCGTCAGAGCAATACGCTCTAAGCAAGATCCTTGATGAGCAAGAAGGAATCCAAGTCGAGCGAGCCAAAGGAATTGAAAGGCAAATCGGAGACACTACACTAACCGAACAGGACAGAAGCTATTTAAAGCAACGGCTTATTCACAGTGGTGCATTGTTTAGCGAGCCCGGTCAGGTGCCACAACGCAGCCCTCTTATTATGAGCTTGGATAGTGGCTGGTCAAAAGAATACACAGCTTGGGTAAAAGATTTCGTTAGCGATATGCAGCGCCAAGGGAAGTCCCTTGGAGAGCAGCGGTCCTGGACTGCTGCGCTAATGGAAATCTGGAACGAGAACGGTGGGCATGGCATCCTACTTGACGACGGCTTTAAGATGAAGGTTGTCGAGCACGTTGTGGAAAGAGCACAGCGAGACTACCAAGCAGCACACAAAACTTCTTTGCCAGACAGCGAAGTCGCAAGACTTAAACTGGCTAGCTTAAGCTGGCTAAAGAGTAACGAAGTTCCATTTAGAGCCAAGCCAATGGCTGCTCCTCACTCTAAAGCTAAAGCGCCTACGACTGACAAGTTTTCAGTTGAAGGCGGCTTAGCCCTGCGTGACGTGCCTCGGTATCTCGAGTTCTTTTATGACGCTGGAATGGAAGTTGGTGGTGGTAGGTTTAAAAGAACCTATGATCTTTATCAGATTATCCCCGAAGTCTTTGGCGGCTTAAAGAATAAAGAACGCAAAGCCCATCAGATGGGAGCGTTTAAAAGATTCCATGGTCAGTACGCAGCGGGCGTAAAGATGAGCAACTTGCACAATCTTCATCGTGGTTACATGTCGATGGTAGATGTAAGTTATGGGGACACTATCCCCGAGGCTATGTCTAAGATTGCATTTTATAATATCTTTGATGGGACACCTATTAAGTCCCTGCCTAATAGGCTCCTTCGATTCATGAAAGAGTTCTATAATAAAGAATTAGATATGATGGAGCCAAGAGACAATTACTTTGAGACTTATAATAAAGATACCGGAGCAGCAGTAACCACAGCATCGGTAGAGAAAGTAACCAACAAAGATCTTAGTGCATGGATGAAGGGCGATGTAACCTACGCAGTCAAAGAGCTTCAGCGTCTTTATAGGCAGCGAATGGAAAACCAAATTGCAAACAAGCACAACCTAAAAATGGATGAGCTTCATAAGATCCCAGACCTGCTCGATGACAATGGCAACAGATACAAGCTGGATATTTCTGACAAAGAACTAAACCAAATCTTTGGTAAGGGCTGGCAAAAAGATAAGCGAGCAAAGCCGGGCAGCCTGTGGATGGACATCTCTAATTCGGTAGATCGTTTCTCTTCTTTCTTTGATCGTCCTGAGAAAGATCTAGGTGGGATTATCCAGGGGCTATGGGACGGCACTTACTCAACAGATATTAAATGGCAGCAGCCCTTTGAAACTCTGCGGGTAGCTATCCAAAACGCTAGCCGAGAAATGCTTGGCGAAGGTGAGGCGCTTGGTCCCATGCGCAGCTTGTTTGATAACCTGGACCCAGAAGGTTTCCGTACTTATACCCAAGCCGGAGAAGCTGGCATTAGAGAAGCTAGGTTAACGGATCTAAACCCAACAGGTCGCAAAGATATGCAGGGCCGGCCCATTAACGAAGGGGCATCAGCTCCTCAAGAGCTGATCCCCGATGTCGTTAATGACATTCAGTGGCACCCTGAGATTAGACAGGGCATGGCATGGGATGCTCAGCTAACTAAAGACATGTCAAACTTAGGTGCTGCATTCCAGAGCATGGTTAAGGGCGGCATTACAGTTAAGTCTTTACTTACCCAGGGCGGAAACATTGCAGGTAACTTGATTGCTATCTCTATGACTACTGGCGAAAGTGTTCCTTCGATTGTTTTTAGAATCTGGGCAACCAACAGTCTCTTTAAAACCTATAAAGAAAACCCTAAATGGTACCGTGAAAACCTTGGAAGCTTCAGCAAGGAAACGCAGCGATACCTTAAAGCAATGGATGCTATTGATCGGTTCACAGGTATTGATTTGATGGACATGGTTACTGTTGAAACGCAGGGCCGTGGGCTTGGTGACTTCTTAAGCACGACAAAGCTTGGCGACAAAAAGGCCTGGCAAAAAATGAAAGAGTCTCCTGTCTATAAAGCCGGTGAGTTTTACGAGCAGCTTTGGCAGGACCTTTATCAGAAAGGTGACAACCTTCCCCGCAAAGCAGAGGTACTAAGAGAAGCAATTGAAGGGTACGAGTTACTTGATTCACTTGAGCCTGGTGACCACATTAGTTTCCAGACTTCTCAGCGTGGCGACACCAAACTTTATAAAGACAAAAAAGGTATCTATCGGATTACTAAGCGCCGAGAAAAACAATACCCTTCAAAGGAAGATCCCTTTGTTGATAAGACCATTGCATCATGGGCAGCACGAAGAACCTTTGGTCGGATTTTTAACTACAGAAACGTGCCACGAATTGTTCAGGCTGCTCGAGTCGGAAAGCTCGGTGGCTTTAGCGCTCTTGTTAATCCTTTCATCTCCTTCCCCGCAATTGCCAGTGATATCATTGGCGTAAAGAAAGGCGTTGTTGCAAACACGTTGCTTGATAACATGTTCCGTAATGACATTAAGACAAACAGCGCAGGCGCAGCAATGAAACTTGGAAAGCTAAATGCTAGTAAAGCGCTAAGGCAATACGCTTACCTTACTACTGTTCAGAGCTTTGCCTATCCTCACTCAAACGATCTTGAGTTAATGGGTAAATCAAAAAGCCAACGAGGTACGCCATCTCTTTTAGCTACCGAGTCAAGCGCATACAATGAGGCAAGGCTTTTGAGTTGGCGCAATGGCAACCCAATGGAAATGTCTAAGCTTATTCATGATAACTTATTTTCTTTTGAGGCCCTGCTAGCAGAGAAGATGACTGATTGGCTTGATAGCTTCGACAAAACAAAACAAGAAAAGATTGCTAACTATGACCCGATGACAGTGGTTGCAACTCCAGGACAAGGTGGTGGTTTCCAAGAGATTCCTACTTCCGCAAACGCCGAAGTTGATTACTTCATGGGGCTTGTTAACTCAGGTCAAACTCTTACGACAGAAGACTACTTAGCTATTGGAAATATGACTGGTGGTTTTATCGCTTCTATCTGGCGGGATATGTATGATGCTAAAACCGCAACAGAAAAAGCACAGATCCTTGTATCTAAAACACCTCAAATGTTTTTGGGTGTTAACAATACACAGGTAGCAAAGACCTTCCTTGCCCGATCAAACTTAATTGATCCGGGTGGATATGTTTCTCCCTATAGGAATCAGATCAAAGCCGATGATGACCTTGCCTTAGCAAAGCGCCGAGGCAACTGGGTTCTTTCAACAGGCGAAGAGCCTTACCTTGGGGGTGAGACTTTTGCAGAGCGAGCAGATAAAGATGGTTATGATAGTCAGTTAAAGTATCTTGATACTTATACTGCGTCAGTCATAGCGAGGACCAGCGCCCGAAGGGCGATGCTCCTCGATGAAAACCAAATGAATCCATACATCAAAGCCTTAAAGGATGGGCTGCGAAGAAACCTAATAGACAATACAGAGTACAAAGACCCGATAAAGAACCGTGCTACAGTTGATGCCAACGGTCTTTCAGAGCTAAGAATTGATCACATTATCTCGGTGTTGCAAGAGTATCACCAGTCTATTAGAACTGATCTTGACTATAGGCGTAAGCTTAAGTTGGACATCCCGTTTAATCTTGATCGAGATTTTAAAACCGAAATGAAATCTAAAAAGATGAGATGGGATAAGGCAGAAAGACAAATGGGTAGGCTTGGTCGTCAAAGGAAAAGAGACTTTGATGCAAGCGCTGCAAGAGAAAAGGCAGCAGCTGCTGCAAGAAAGGTAAAGTAGCATGGCTACTAAAGTTATTTATGTTGGGCCTGGTGCCACTCCAGTAAACGTTGAGGTTCCCGAACCTGAAGCGCCAAAGAAAACAGCTAAGAAAAAAGCTGAGCCAAAGAAGAAGAAGTGAATCCGTTTCTTCTACAGCCAGTACCTACCGGTGACGCAACCGCTCGCTACGAGCGGCTGAGTCACGGTGGCACGACCTGGCACGACCTAATGCCGACGCCTGCTAATGGGACAGACAATACTATCGGCGCTGCTTTTACTTGGCCGGCTTTCAATGGCGAGTCCTTCGTAAGCTTTGGCGACCCTGCTAAGCTAGAGTTTGCCACCGACTTTAGCGTGGTCGCTTGGTACAGGCAAAGCGTTGATCCACCTACGCAGGGAAACGAGCGCATCGTTAGCCGAGATTCTATCACGGGCACTAGGTGCTTTTTATTGGCTCAAACTGACGACACAGGGCTAGCTCAGAGTTTTGTTTTTAACGGTCTTGCTCCTCATGGTTATACAAACCCACAAGCAAGCGGTGCCTACAACACAGGAACATATCACATGGCTGTGCTTGTACTCGATGCAAGCAACTCAAACGCTTACTATTACGTCGATGGCATTGTTCGCTCTACAAAGATCGGTCAAGGTCTTCCCGTGTCGTCGTGGGGATCAATCAACACAGAAGCTGGTCGTCATCAATTAGGTGGTAACACTGATGATTACTTTACAGGCGACATTGATACCGTTCGGTTTTATGGTCGAGCGCTAAGCGCTGACGAAATACTTAGAGACTATCATGCCGGCAAGCCGGCGCATCCATAGGAAGAACGATGAGCTTTTTAAATAAGAACAACCCTGTCTGGTCAGCATCAACCACGACTACACTTGCTACTGTGGGATCAGGATCTACTTCAAAGCATGATGTTGTTGCTGGTCGAGATGGTACTGTAACTGTATCAAACCATGGGCCGGTTAACATGTATGTTGGTACCAAGGAGCATGTTACTACGGGTATCCTACTCCAGCCTGGCGCAGCACTGACCCTGGCTATGCAGCCTGGCGTTACCATTTATTTAAATGATGACACCGAAACAGCAGTCTATACCCTTGTGGAATTCTGATGACACCCGGCTGGCCTCCGAACTTCAGTCCGATCGAGTTCCGTTGCAAGTGTTGCGGAACCATTGGGAACGAGCATATCGCACGTCATCTGGCGTGGGAACTGCAACGTATCAGGGATCTAGTAGGACCACTGAAGATCAACAGTGCGTACCGATGCCCGAAGCACAACAAGAAGGTAGGCGGAGCATCGCAAAGCCTACACCTTGAGAGCATGGCAGCCGACTTGGTTAGTGCAGAGGTCACGCCCGACAAACTACAGGATACGATCCTTGGCTTGATGGAACACAATCGCATTCCTAATGGTGGGCTTGGAAGGTACAACTCCTTTACTCACTACGACATTAGATTAAACCCAGCACGCTGGGACCACCGGAGCAAGTAATGGCTAGCAGATCTCTTTATAGTAATGCGGAAATGAAAAAGCGCATGCGTAAAACCAAAAAGAAAATGAACAGCCGGCGCAATCAACCGACTGATAAATACGGTGAGCCTATTAAGCCTGAGGACCGAAAGAATTATACTGACGATGATCTGTATGGTGTCGGCAAAGGACCAGACGATGGCAAGACTGAAGCCGAACGCATGGCAATAAAGAAGCTTAAGCCTCCACAATATGTACCTCATAACAAAACAGGACCTCATCAACAGACGAAAAAGTATGATGACCCTAGTGATGGGCCAAAAAAGAAAAAGGTTGTGCGAACAATTCCTATTCTTCCTAAGATTACAAAGAAGAAAAAGATCGCAGATAAAGTTAAAGCGGTGAAGGCTCGCATGAAAAAGCGCAAGCCAATTAAGATGGACAAGAGAGAAATTAGAATCTTTCAAGACGAAGCCGGCTTTAAACCTGGCAAGAGAATTACAGAGCAGTCGCAGCCATCTACAAAAGAGATGTCACAACCCAATCGAAAACCTAAAAAAGAAAAGTCGTATTAAAGATGAACAAGATGAAGAGTCGTAAGCTGTGGCTGTCTGTACTAGCAGCCCTCCTCCCTGTGTTAGCTAAGCATTTCTTTCCTGACCTGCCGACCGAAGCTATCGTTGCTTCAGTCATCGGCGCTGTGTCTGGTGTGCTTGGTATCAGCATGGAAGACGTAGCTAAACAGAAGCGGGCTGCCCTGGAGGCAGCCGCTTCCACTGCAAAAAAGCCCTCAGAATAATACCCCCTGTTATACTACGTCCTGGCGATAGCGGCGGCCTTGATCTTTCTCTTACTGGGAATCATCATCGGTGGGATGCTGGTGCTGCTGTTAGACATACGCTCGGACGAGACTTCGACCTCACAGCGCAGCTATCAGCAGGCGCTGCCTGGGGAGAAGCCACCGATTGGGAAGGCACCGTAGGGATGAAGTGGAGATGGTAAATGTTTCGTGATGTAACAAACAACGAACTTGGTCCCAAGACAAAGAAACTACAGGGGGAAATCCTAAGCGAGGCTGCATTAGCAGCACTGCCTCCTGCTAAAATGGCTGCGTATTTAAAACGCTTAGCTGTAATGGAAAAAAAGTTTAAGAAGATAGGCATCTTAGGGCCGAACCAAAAGATACCAACCAAGACAGCTAAGCCTGATCCAAAGATGGACCACCTTAGACCTGGCGGTGACAACCCTAAAGACCCAGACGCTTTTAAGATTGCCAGGCAAGAGGCAGCTAAAAAGAAAAAGAAATGAGTATTAAGTATAGGGGTGAAACGTTTGCAGGTTTAAACAAACCCAAGCGTACACCAGGACACCCTAAGAAGTCTCATGCTGTACTAGTTCGTGAGGCAGGAGCTGAGCGCATGATTCGCTTCGGCGAGAAGGGTGCGAGCACAGCGGGCAAGCCTAAGTCTGGTGAGTCTGACCGCATGAAGGCTAAGCGTAAGTCCTTCAAAGCTCGTCACCGTAAGAACATTGCCAAGGGCAAGACCTCTGCTGCGTACTGGGCTAACAAAGTTAAGTGGTAGACACACACCCTCCCCCCTAAGGGGGAGGGGTGTGGTACCTGGTTAACTGTTTTGGCGCTCTTCAACAGTTACACCTGGGTCGTATTCTAACTCAGTATATCCTTTTACATATTGACGAATTAACTCTGCGGCCATTCTGTTTTTTAGGCTCGGCCTCTTAGTTGCGCGAGTTTCTTCTGGTTGAATCAGATAACCAATAAGAGTTTTACAAGCCTCATGAAGCGTTGGCCTTTCAAATTCTGTTTCGTTTTCAGACACTGACTTATACATTCTTTCTAGATCGTATGGCATTATGCTTCCTCAATAAACCATTGGGTTCCATCAATTTCTTTACTGCTAGAGCGGCACCGTCCTTTGGGATCGTACTCAGCAATTGAACATGACACATCATCAAAGGTTTCGATTGTCATTGTACCGTGCTTTCTTTTTTCAAGCCCCGCTTTTTCAGCGAAACGCAAGCCGCAGTCTCTGCCTTTCCCGTGATTGAACGAGTAGATATTAAAAACCTTTTTAGGCATTACGCCTCCTCGAATCTGTGATGATGTAACTGTGGGTAGAGGGACAGGCTGTCCATCGTACCGAATCTATTCTTATCAATGATAACTTCTACCTTGCCAGCCAGTGCCCCTTCCTTATCGACTGGCTTGTGTAACAGCAGCACTGAGTCTGCATCCTGCTCAATCTCTCCGCTGTCACGCAGGTCCTTCATGCTCGGAGCCTTAGCTGTAGCAGTGCCACGGTTAAGCTGAGCACAACAAAGGACAGGCACATCTAATCGTTTGGCCATAGCCTTAAGTGCTTTGGATACTGAGCCTACCGCTTCACTGCGTGTAGCGTACTCACCGATGGGCTGGACTGACGTGATGAAATCAACAACGACCATAAGCAATGGGTCATCGCTGTTCTTTTTAAGTAGGTCACAAGCTTCGAGGATGTTCTCTAATTGCATTCCGTAATAAACATGCAACCTACTAAGGACGTTCTGCTCTAACGACACGAGAGACTCAACGTGAGTGATCCCTTGCTCATTCTCTTCCTCGTATGGCGTGATACAATTTTGCTTTGCGATACACGAGATAGCTTTGAGCCCGATCTCTGCTGGTCCCATCTCAACGGAACAGTAGAACACCTTGCCGTATTTGTAGCCCTTAAGAATCTGGACTGCGATCTGAGTAGCCAAGGTTGTCTTGCCCGTACCAGGTCTAGCACCCAGTACAATCAATCGTCCTGGCGACATACGCACTGCATCATCGAGTCGCTTGAACCCTGTCCTAATACCAGGAGCGAATGACTTGCGTGCATTATTAAGGATACCCTCGAGTGCGCTCGTCCCCGCAGCTTTTAACTGATAAGGCTTACCGTACTCATAGCTACCCTGCTTCTCCTGTGGCCATAAGGTAGAGTTTGACAAGGTTCCCTCGCTTAATTTCTGTAAGTGCAATAGCTGCGGCATCTGCTGCGTGCTCCCTTTGTGTCTTGGGTATCCTCATAAGATACTTAGATGCACCGGGGATGTTGTCGCAGAGCCATTCGGTGATCTCGGTTTTGCTGGCTGACTTCTTACCCGTCAACTCTTCCTTCACATCCTTCGGATGCCACTGAGTTAACGGCCAGTTATCAACAGCCAGCCCATAGATAAGACCACGAGCCATGCCAATCACACGATCACTCGAGGTGCGTGTCCAACTCTCTGCCTCCACAGCAATGAGCTTAATGTTATAAGATGAACAGACGTTACGCAGTTCCTCGCCAATGATCCTGCACCTAGCTTGGTTGTCCTGCCAGACAGGGATCTTATGCTTAGACTTCTGCGTGCGAATGACGCCAGCCTCGACGCACTTAGCCAGGCTACCATCGTACTCGATGATAGCCCAGCCAAGGCTGCGAAAGCCTGGGTCAATACCCAGTACTCGGATGCCCATCCTAGAATGGCACCTCGTTAGAGGGAGGGTTGAACCCCGTGTCATCGCCAGGCGTTAGGTGCTTAACACCAGTGTACACCTTGTCATTGTACTCACGATTGTTAGTCGTGATCATGAAGCAACGATTGGCCTGCTCGCCTACGGCAAGCGCCCAATCGCCCCATCCTTCAAGGTCGCCCTTGATACCCATGCCATTGAAGATAGCTCCTGCTTTCCACAAGATGGTATCAGCGTGCTTGATCTTATCCCAAACACGACGACCGTTATGCTCACCATGGGTGATGGTGAACTCCAATGAGGTACGCATGATACCGTCATCAGGGTGAGGCTCGGTCTCTACATTTGTAAGCCGAGCAGTGTAAGTACCTTCAGGCAGCGGAGCGAACTCCTTGTCACCTTGTGTGCTTGCTTCATTCATCCGATTCATAAAACTCATAATAGCCTCCTACCGCTGGTTGAGTTTATTGATAAAGGCAAGGACATCATCCTTGCTAACGACTGGTACAACCTGTGACTCGCCATCTTTAAAGATACGATAGCGACACTTACTAACGAACTGAGGATCACGGTTCAGGTTAAGCACCTGTGATCCTGGTTTGAGATTTAGTGCGGCAGCTTGTGTCTTGCTTAGTACTTGTAGCCTACCCACCAAATCAAAAGTCCCAACAATATCAACTCGATCATTCTTTGGACACTCCGGAGCGTAATAACCTGGCAACCCTTCGACCTCACCGACAGCTTCATGGCTGAGCATTAAGATATTCTTACCTACCTTTGAGAGATTCTTTAGCTCATGCATGATCATCTTCAGTTGCTTCTTCCGCTCACCGTACATCTTCAATGTGGTTTGGTTAGAGCCAGAGATGCCTTGAAGTAATGACCATGCCATCTCACTTAGCGTGTCGATGACAACCCACTTCACTTCTTTCTTATTGCGTAGCTGCTTAAGGAACTCGAGAAGCTCACCGCCCATGTTACTGTTGGGCTCGGACAGATCAAACAGCTTGGTGTCCTTACCCACCTCACGCAATGCCTCTTGCATACCA
>Ga0208899_1000194_pt1 | contig 40393 bp, 18 predicted proteins | sample VirMetDEL_Nov_24_FD_184518 | JGI IMG/M metagenome (GOLD analysis project Ga0208899, IMG submission 184518) | Aqueous microbial communities from the Delaware River and Bay under freshwater to marine salinity gradient to study organic matter... | ecosystem: Environmental > Aquatic > Marine >... | reverse complement strand
TGCTCTCAGGGTGGTATAGGTATGACCAAAATGTTCAAGTAGACAATAGCTATGAGAGCCGTAAGTACTACCAGTACGGAAAGAATATGCTGATGTTTACGCATGGAGATAAAGAAAAAGCTGCTGATATGCCGCTGATCATGGCGACGGAACAACCGGAGATGTTCGCACGTACAGCTCACAGAGAGGTACACTGCGGCCATCTTCATAAAGAGATGGTAAATGAGTACAGAGGTATTAAGGTCAGGTTCATACCATCTATTTGTCCTAACGATGACTGGCACAAGCAGATGGGGTACGAAGCTAAACGAGCAGGACAAGCATATATATGGAATAAGCAAACTGGACTTGAAGGATATCTACAGGCAAATGTTAGACTTTGACGACACAGAAGACGAGGATCTCATCACTTCCCTAGAGGAAGAGATAGAGATATTGGATGAAGCATATCGCAATGCTTTCAAGGTGATTACTGGGGCTATGTCCATACAGGAACTCCTTGATGATGCAGATGATATGATATTCCTTCCGTTTGATCCCAGTGTACCTGAGACTTTCATGATGATTGCAGATGATATGATACAATACTTCGAAGATGCAGAAGAGTACGAGAAGTGCTCTGAGATCATGAAGATCAAAGAAAAGTTAGATGACGCTTGATGAAATAGCATACAATCTACTCAACCTGGTACGCGGAGGACGTTCCAGCAATGATGAACATATATCTATAGATCAGATAAAGTTCAACATTAAGCATTACCGTGCGATGTTTATTCGCAGGGATTATGCTCGTAATGGGTATGTCTCTAAGACACTTGAGCAAGACCTTGGATGTCTGAAAATCAAGCAAGTAGATGCTTCTAAGTGCTGCGATCTTCCTCCCACATGTACAGTATACAGGACAGTAGATAAGCTTCCTAAGACTGTAAGGTTCAATTTTAGAGATGCACTTACTTTTATAGGTAAACCTGATGGTACAGGTACTATCCCAAGAGTAGAGCCTTATGAGGTAGAGTACTTAGAGTACGAAAAGTATACTAAAGGTAGGACTAGATATTACGTAATTGATGAGTATATTTACGTCTATAGACCTAACGGTTTAGAGGCTATAAATGTTAGGGGAGTATTCGAGGACCCTGAAGAGGTATACAAGTTTAATACCTGTAATGATGGTCCTTGTTATGATCCCCAATCTCCGTACCCGTTACCAGCGGATATGGTAGCTCAAATTAACCAAGGTATCATGGCTGGTGAACTGCGTATGCTGTCAGGAAGCTTCCCTGATACTGAGAATGATAAACAGCAGGATAAGATCCCTCTCCAACAAGGACAGTGATGGGTAAAAAAAGAGGACTTTGGGACAACATACATGCTAAGAGACGTCGTATTGCGGCAGGCTCTGGGGAGCGTATGCGTAAACCTGGATCTAAAGGTGCTCCAACTGACGAAAACATTAAGAAATCGCAGGCGCGTGGTGGCGCTTGGACTAGGAAAGAAGGTAAGAATCCTAGCGGTGGATTGAACGAGAAAGGTCGTAAGTCCTATGAACGTCAGAATCCTGGGTCAGACCTTAAAGCACCACAACCTGAGGGTGGGAGTAGAAAGAAATCATTCTGTGCACGCATGTGCGGTATGAAGAAAAGGCGAACCGGAGCTAAAGGAAAGAGAGATCCTAATTCTAGAATTAACAAAGCACTTCGTAAGTGGAAGTGTAAATGCTGAGCACAAATGCAAGAGATATATCTATTCGAGCTACTAGCTGTAGCAGCCGGTATTGTGGGTGTTTGGATAAAGCATCAAAACGACTATGCAGCATTAAAAAGCAGAGTCAAAACTCTAGAGCTGAAGAATGACAAGATAGACTCAGTTCTTCAGCAACTTGCTGAGGATATAGCTGAAATCAAACTTATTCTGGCTCGTAAACAAATTGATATTTAATCATGGCAAAGACTATAGTGAAGAATGTTATTTCTTCAAACAACATAACATCAGATGCATTCAGTGTATCAAACTCGTTTGATGTTACCTCAGATGGGAGTACAGGACTTGATCTTACATCAGGCCTTGCTCGTGTAAAGATACCTGCATCTGACTATCTACTGATTGATGCAAGTGATTACAGCAATACAGGAGAAAGTCAACTTGCATACTTGTACATCAAGAACTTTTCTACTAACGCTAACACTATTGTATTTACTGACTCTATAGCTATAAAGCTTGACGGGAATGCTGATGGTACTCCTGATGCTACTCTTGGGCATATTGCTGGAGGACAGTCAGTTATACTTCCGTACTCAGCTGATTCAGACATTTATGTAACTGCAGATACTGTAAATACAATAGTAGAGTACATGATTATTCACGCAGGGTAATGGCTGTAGATTTTAATTCCCAGTTTGGGCGAGTAGAACGGAATATCATATACGTTCACAATGCTGCAGGAGAGGACCTTCCCCCAGGAACTCCTGTATATCTTACCCCTTACGATAGCGATAGAGGTATTGCACACGTAGGTAAAGCTGATTCAGCGGACCCTAGTAAGATGCCAGCTATTGGGGTTACATCCAGAACACTCAAGTCAAACAGAGATGGGGAAATCATAATTGGGGGATATGCTCAGATAAGCATAGAAGGTATAGCTGGGGTTACTGTAGGGGCTAGCTTGTATGTAGCAGCAGGGGGTGGATTGTCTATTACTCCAGGTTCTGACCCACAAGTAATATCTAGTGTACTTGATATCAAGGAAGGAGTAGTCAAAAGCTTTCTCGTAGCGTTCGGAGGTGCTAGTGCTGGGGGTGGTATTACTAGCTTGCCTTTGCAAGAAGTACTAGATGAAGGCAATATAGCTGAAGGAGCCAATGCATTTGTAGATCTATATACTGACGCTAGTCGAACTTATCGTGGTGCCCTTTCTCCTGCCAACTTGACCCTGACGGCTCCCGGAGCCAATTTTATTTTAACCACTTCGGGAATATCACACTCACTAGCTTCTGGATTAACTGCACAGACTCTGAGTGTAAGCACATTGCAGCAGTTTGTGTACACTTGGATTAATAGTACTACAGCTGTACAGTTTAGAGCAGAGGATACTGGGTTTAAGTACTCACTGTCAAGTACTGCAGGTGCGGCAACTCTGGAGTTTGACAACATAGACGGATTGCAGATAAATAATCCTGCAATTACTGGATACAAATTCCCACTTACGGATGGTACAGCTGATCAATACCTTCAAACTGATGGTAATGGTACTTTGTCATTTGCTACTATATCTGCTACTCTAGAAGGTTTAACAGATACACCCTCTGGATATGGTACGGCAGGACAGGTTCTAATCACCAACGGTGTTGACGGGTTCACTTTTGGTAGCGGTAGCCCGTGGGTGTCTGATACTAACGGGATAACATACACTGCTGGGAACGTAGGTATTGGGGCAGCTAGTAGTTCTAGCTTTGATCTCAATGTAGGGTCTGGAATCATACTTGGTTCAGGGCAAATGCTATTTAATAGCATTTCTGATGGTATCCGTCTTCAGTCTGTGTTTAATACAACAGCTGGTGTTGGGATAGGCTATCAAGCTATAGCTTCTGGAGGACCAGGATCTGTAGCTATAGGAAACCAAGTACGCTCTCCGAATAGCGGAACTGTTGTAATTGGGTACGCCACCCAAGCAATGAGTTATAGCGCATCAGACCCTAGAGCTGTGCATATAGGTCACAATGCAGCTAACACTGTAACATCAGCTTCTGATACGATAGCCATTGGAAACAGCCCTTTGTCTAGCCTTACTACAGGGTCAGGAAACTTGGCTATAGGTAGAACTGCTGGAAGCGCTATTACTACTCAGACGTATAACACTTTTGTAGGATACGAAGCTGGTAGGACAAGTACTGGAGAGGGTAACACCTTTATAGGAAAAGAGGCGGGGGAATTAGCCACAACCGGTATATTCAATACTGCTGTAGGACTTAAAGCTGGTCAAAATAATACTACTGGTAGCGAGAATGTTTTTATAGGATATCTAGCAGGAGGTAATTATATAGGGAGCGGGAGTGTCATAATAGGTAGAGCCGCCACCGCAACTTCTGGGCTGACTAATGCAAGAGTTGTAGCTGTAGGATATGGTGCTAGTGTAAGTGGAGCAAGAGGAATAGCCATAGGAGCTAGCACAGCAGCGGAATCAGGTGTTGCTATTGGAACAGCCCAAGCACTAGCAAATGAAGTGTCTATTGGTACTAGTGCGGGTGATGGTAGAAGCTCATCTGAGTATGGACATAGTGTGTTTATAGGATACTCTGCCGGACTAAATAGTTCGGGGTCAGCAGTGATAATAGGAGGTGTAAATGCAGGTACTAATGCCTCTTTAGGAGATAGTATAGGTATAGGAAGTAACGTTTTAAGTAGTGCTAATGTAAGTGACTCTGTTGCTATTGGAAGACAATCAGGGGCTAGCGCTTCTGGAACCAGAAATATATATATAGGAGAATATGCAGGATCCACAACAACTGGTGATGACAACGTAATTTTAGGTTGGCACAACACTAACACAGCTAGAAGCATAACAGGATCTGTATTTATCGGAAGATCTGCTGGAGATTTTGAAACAAATAGCAACAAACTCTATATAGCTAACTCAGACACCACTACTCCACTTATCTATGGTGATTTTAATAATAATCAGCTACGTGTAAACGGAGGCTTAACACTAACTGATCCAGCTAATACTGGCATTACACCTGTCCCTGCTGCCGCAGGTGAAATTTCAATGCAAAATGCCTCTTCCGGCATAATTATACAGTCCACCTCATCCTCTGGATCAGGTAGTAATTTTCCATTCAGTATCGCTCTAGGCTCTGCTCTTACTCTTAGCTCTACAGGAAACACCAACATAATACTAGGCAGACAGATTACCTCATCAGGAGCAGTTACACAGTCTGTTGTGATGGGGTACAACAAAACAGCGAAAAATAATTCTGTAACAATAGGAGGTGGCGGAACTGGTGTCGTTGAAATAAAAGGCACTTCTGCATCAAATGGTGTAGCAATACATGGAACCACAACAGGGGGTTATTCGGTAGCTGTTGGATTTAGTGCAATTGCGACGGCAAACTCAGTTGCTATGGGACACTCAGCCAAAGCTGGAGACAATGGCGCGTCTGTTGGAATTAGAGCAGGTCAGGACTCTACTGGGACTTATAACACAAATATTGGATCGTATACAGGATATAGTAGTGGGGTTAAAACCTACGATTATGCAACTCTTGTAGGAGCAAGCGCTGGAAGAAACATAACCACGGGAGACTACAACACTTCGATAGGATATGAATCAGGATATACTGTAGGGGCAGGCGAGCGTAACGTTTTTTTAGGATATCGAGCAGGCTATAGCGAAACAGGTTCTAATAAGCTTTACATCTCAAACTCCGGTACCACTACCCCTCTCATTTATGGTGAGTTTGATAATAAGCTATGCAGAGTCAACGGTAATTTCCAAAGAGTAGTTTTTGGAAGTACAGAAACTACAACCTCAGGAACTATACATATAAGAGACAATACTGACTGGTCTACACAAGCAGATGCTACAGACAACACTGCATCTACAGGTCTATTGGGTATTGCTCTTGGAGCTACAGCTGACGTAGGATTAGTTCTCTTTGGGGATGTAGATTATACTATAACAGGTAACGTAGGAACACCTGTGTATCTTGATACTACTGCAGGTGGGTTTACAACTACAGCACCTACAGGATCTGGTAATATTGTTAGAGTGATGGGACACATCATAGGATCTAACAAGATATTCTTTAACCCCAGCAATGACTGGCTTGAGATTGTGTGATGGCATTGGCAAAAAGAAAAAACGGGGTTCCGTTAATCAATAAAGCTAAGGCCTCAGGAGTATCAATTACTTCTTTGGGTCAGAAGTTTGTTGACCTCGATTTCGAGTTTATGCAATTTGAAATCAGTACGGTGCAAGGTGGAAGCACAGACTTTCATAGTAGTTGGCTTGGAACGGGCCTTGTTGCTGAATGTGCTGATGTCAGTTGGGGAGACGGAAGTTTTGAAGCTGTTTCTTGTTCTGCAGGACTCGGTACAAACAACCTACACTCCTATGCTTCTGACGGAAACTACTCTATTCGTTATTATTCAGTTAGTCCTTTTTTACAAAGTGCTTTTAGAACTGTAACAGGTCAGACGAGTGTTGCAACTTTCATCACCGACATTACAAGTTGGGGATGGACCATTGGGGACCCAAAATTTTCCAATAAATTTTCAAGCAACTATGTAAGCACTATTAGCGCAACAGACCTTCCCGGTCGGGTAACAACCATAGGCGCAAGTGGTACTGCGATAACTTTTGTTGGTATATCTAATTTTCCTGACGACTTATGGGCGGCAGGAGGTTTTAGTAGTTCTACCTTGTACAACGAGGACTTTAGTAGTGTTCGTCCGGCAACCATTGGAACGTCTTGTTATGCCAAGATGAGGTTGGCACAAGCATTCAACGTAGACCTTAGTCGGTGGAGCGAAAACAATATGACTCGTAATGTCGGCAGTTTCTCACGAATGTTTGAGTTGACCTATGCCTTCAACAATGGTGGAGTTGGGGGTGCCGGAGTTGGGATGGACACTTGGAACGTGAGTCAGACGTATGCCAAAGGTTCAAATACGAGTGTTACAACCAACAAGTTAATTGATAGCACAGCCACGTTCATATCTGATGATGTTACTGCGGGAATGGAGGTGTATATCGTCTATCAGCGAGAGTTCACAACGATTGCCTCAGTCGATAGCGAGACAGAATTAACGCTTAACGCAGACCTGTTTACGACCTCACCCCAAAATTATTTGATAAGGAAAGCAGGGGGAACAGCGAGTATATCACAGATGTTCTATCAAAACAGGACTTTCAACCAATACATTGGTAGTTGGGATATAACGGGGCAGACAAACCTCATCAGTTTTATGGACCAAAGAAATGGTTATGGTGACTTCAACCAAGACATCTCAAGTTGGGACATCACTAATGTCACCAATATGCAATCGGCATTCCGGAATTCAGAGTTCAATTTTGGAAACCCCGTTGGAGTAGCAAATACTACTGCTCAAGCGTGGAACGACCGGACGTGGCAAGTAACAACTTGGCTTGCGGCGTTTGGAGGAACAGGATTCAATAGTGACACTTCCGGATGGTCATTTGGAAAACTTGGAAATAGTAGCACTAATACAACCCAAACTGACTTCAAACTCATTGACAGTACAGCAACCTTCATCACTGATGGCGTTAATACAGTAGAGAGGGTAACGAATATGGACACCGGAAAGCAATCGACCATTGTCTCTGTTGATAGCGAAACCCAACTTACTCTTGAGACAAACATTTTTGTAGATGCCGGAGCAGGTGAAAACTATGAGATTTTTAGACCCACAACTTTAGCAGGTTCAGCAATAATAGCCGTTGAATACGATGTTGGTGTTTGGGATACACGTTGCATTACAGGTTTTGGTAATATTACAAGTTATGACCCCAATAGAACGCAATGGGATTTAAGTGGTTGGAACACACGGAATGTAACTTCTTTCTCTTTCTTATTTGCGTCTTCGTCAGGTGTTTCAACGTGGGATTTTGAATTCAGGAATTGGGAGCGAGGGGCTATTGGTGACGCTGATTATAGCACAGTAAAGTGCGTAACGAGTTTCCAAAATTTGTTCTACCATTGTGATGCACCCTATCAAAATAAAGGTTGTGAGAATTGGGACACAAGGAACGTCACCACAATAGCGACAATGGTTCAAAACGGACGATGGCATCAAAGTGCAGGAGAGTGGGATATTCGCAGTTTGACAAATGCAAGTAACGCTAACATTGGAGGAACAGGAGGAGGTCGAATAACTCGACTGCAAGCCCAAGTGTATTTGCAATGGCCTTTCCAAACTCCGGGTCCGCAGGAGGGAGTAAACGGCACACTTATGTTGGGTAATAGCGTCGTTTTTAGTCTTTCCGCAACAGAGTCTACGGTTGCTTCGGGAACAACAACGGGCGTTGGGGCATCGACTAATGATAAAGTCATTGATTCAAGCGCGACGTTTGTCACCTCCGGTGTTGCCGTCGGAGACACCGTAAACAACACCACAACCGGAAAATATGCCTACGTTACGAGTGTAGATAGCGAGACGCAGTTGAGCGTAACGCAAGAATACTTCGGACCCTTTATCGGCAATAGTTATAGCGTAATAACCGGATATGATGGACAAGAAACATATCACGGCTTCCGAAAACTTGTAGCTCCTACTCCCAACACAAACCGGGCAACAGGTACAACAACTTCTACCACAACCAACAAACTCGTGGACTCTTCTGCCACTTTCCTAACTAATGTTCAAGAAGGGGATTTGGTAAAGAACACTACTGACGGGACGTACAGCTACGTTGACTCTGTCGATAGTGATACAGAACTCACTTTAGGAAATGATATTTTCGTAAGCGGAGAATCATATTCTGTTGACGGTGGTTTTGGGTGGGCTATTACCGGAACTGTATTTAGCTAACGATGTCACATTTAACTACAACTAAGCCGTATTGGTGTCTTACTGAAATGCCAGGACCTATTGGATTTGCTTACGGTTGCAGTGAAGTTGGAACAGAACTTGACTGCAATCCGCATTATCACTTACATGACTTCGATACTGAGGACGAGTTGGCTACGTTCGTAGATGGGATCAAGGGAATTCCGGGTTGGTACTACGAGTGTGAAAACCGCATTCCATATCCTCCTAACTTGGTGGAGTGGGATTACGAAACCTGCTTTGAGAACCGCCTCGTTCCACCTGAAGACTAAATGCAGCTTCAGTATTACATATAATAATCTATATTTGCAAAAACAATTATAATGCATCATTTTGTTTCAAACAGCAGCGTAACAATTAACGCTGTGACCCAAGAGACCGGGGTTATAAAAGGTGAGGTCTATGTTGCTCAAATAGGTACTCAGTCAGATGAGTCAGTAAATATTGAGTGCACATTTACTAATAACGATACTGGTACCCCAGTACATCACATGAACTTCCGCCCAACACTTGCGGATCTTGATACGTTTGAGGGTACTGTAACTCTTGATGAAACTAGCGTTGCTGGTAGATTCCAAGAGCTCTGCACTCGTTACGTCGTAACTAACCTTGACGGTAAGTGGGGACTTAACGACGCAGACTGGACAGTTGAATCACACTAATAAATAAAACCAAACATCATGAAACTCTCTGAATGCATTACAATCTACCGAGTACTCGGTGAGAACGCAGACAAGAATCTCGGAATGCGTAACAACTACAACGTTGCGCTCAACATTCAATCTCTCGAAGAGGTCATCAAGCCCTTTGATAAGCTTCGTGGCGACATGCTTGAGAAGCTGCAGAAGAAGCATGGTGAGAATGAAGTACCTGAGAAAGAGGTCACTAAGTTCAATGCAGAACTTGAGAAAGTCCTCGAAGAAGAGCACAAGCTTGAACTCAAAAACATTAAAGTATCTGACATCCCTAGTAAGACTGAGCTAACAGCTGGCTTCTTTGTAGGGGTAAAATCAATAGTGACTAGCTAACTCTAGTCGCCCCTAACAATTAGAATCATGAATAACAGAAAAAAAGCCTCCTACGGCATGAAGAAGATGCGTGGGGGTGATTACATGGAACCAAACAAAGAGCTCAAGTTTGGTACACCTAAGGGTAAAAAGCCTAAGCGCAGAAGAGCTGGTGATGGTGATACTGTACAGGAAGAAAAGCCCTTCTTAGAAAGAGCTGGAGAGAAGTGGAGTACGATAAAGAAGAACATGAAGAACTACGGTAAAAATTCTTCATACGGACAGTCTGATGCAGCTAAGGCACGTAAGGCAAATGTGCAGTCAAATAAAGCTGCAAAAGGAAATGCGGCAGCTGGGGCTGGAGCATCAAGCGCACAGAGCAATGTAAAATCAAAGGTTGACTCCAAGGGTAACCAAATGATTGGTACAGATGCTGACATCAAAAAGATGGAAAGCATGAAAGCTAAGTCCAATCCTTACTCAAAAGCTAAGAAGAGAGATGCTAATCTTGACTCTTACATTAAGCAGCGTAATGCTGCTGAGAAAGGCTCTCTTGACTACAACGAAGCTCAGAACAAGATCAACAAGGCTTACGGCAAAGGTCCTACGAATCGTAGAACTACCTATGGTCCTGAGAAGAAAGGTGAGAATATAACTCAGCTTAATAAAAGAGGACCTGCTAAAATGGATAGCAATGCACGTGAGTTTACTCTTCAGACTAAGATGACTTCTACTAAAACTCCAACACCTGCACCTAAGTCAGATAAAGAGAGTAAAATAGAAGCTAGAACTGCTAAGAAGGTTGGGAAGATACAAGACCGTAGAGCTAAAGCTACTGCACGTAAGGAGGACAGAGCTGACAATAAAAACAATCGTTCTGCAGATAGACAGTTTGCTAAAAATGAGCGCCAAGGAGCTAGGGCAGACAGAAAGCAAGGCAGAATGGATGACCGGGATGATCGTAAAGCTGGTCGCCAAGAAGCTAAGGCATCTAGTCAATCTAATAGGCAGATGAACAAAGAAGCTAGAAGCATAAAAAGAGACAATATAAAAGCTACTAGAGCTAAAGGTCGTGCAGAGAAGGCAGCTGCTCGTAAGATGCTGAACGGAGGCCCACGTAAAAAGGCATTCCTTGGTGCTGCTAAGACCATTGCGGGCGCTGTAGGTAAACTTGCTCCAGAAGGATCTAAGCTGGGGAACATTGCTAATACTGTAAGTGGAGTTCTTGATAATCCACTGCAGGCTGGTATTAATGCAATCAAAGGCCAGCCTATTGCTGGAGGTCAACAGCCTGCTGCCCAAGCCCCAGCAGCTGCACCAGCAGCAGCGCCTGCTCAAGCTCCTGCTGCTCAACCTGATCCTAACGCACAGCCTCAAGCTCGTTACGGTAGGAAGAAGAAGGGTAAGAAGGGTATGATGAAGTACAAAGCTGGTGGTGCTAAGCCTGACTATCTTGATATGGACAAGGACGGTAACAAGACTGAGTCTATGAAGTCTGCTCTTAAGGACCGTCGTAAGCGTGGTGGTAGCAGATAATGCTAACTATTAAGGATATACACAAAGACTATGTAAAGCATGTTGAAGACCCCATAGAGACTCGCTTGTTTAAGCAGATCTGTGAGGAATTCAACATGCTAATAGTCGATAGTATTCTTGATGGGGGAGAGTTTAGTATGGGTAGTAACCTGTCTACCCTATCTATACGTAGAATAGAACGCAATCCCAGTAAGCCTACAATAGACTGGTGGGAGAGTAACAAGTACAAGCAAGAGCTTCTAGCTGAAGGCAAGGAGCTCTTTGATGTATCTACAGGTCAAGGTGAAAAGTGGTTCATATACTACACTGATCCTTGGTATTGTAAGTACCATTGGCAGAAATCTAGATGTAAGATCTCTAACAAGAGTGCTTACAGATTCACACCTACCAGAGGAATAAAAGGAAACAAAGAGAAGCTAACCAAACTACTCAGAGACGATGACCTGGCATATCTAAGATTCAGAAAGCATGGCAGTATATAAGACCATATCAAGCAAAGAGATTGTGCGTAAGGTGATGCGTGATCTAAATCCTCATTCTCAAAATGGGGATTGGTTGTATGATGCAATAGAGTGGATTGGGGAAGCACTGGAGCATATAGGGAGTAGCACACAGCTTGTTACAAAAGTATGTACAATACATATCAAAAATCATAAAGCTGCACTGCCTGCTGATTTGTACTACCCGCAGCAAGTAGCTACGAGTGGGCACATACATGCAGAAGAAATAGCATCTGAGATAACTGAGCTTAAGAATCAAGTGCAAGCACTTGTGACAACATATACGCAAGCCAGAGAAGAGATAGCTAATCACATTATTGCATCGACTGACGGAACTTATACATCTACTCTAACTGAGGCAGATATTGAAGAGTACAACCACATATCCAAGCAGTCAGATTACCAGATACGAGATATAAACTCTCGGATTGTAGTACTTGAAAACACATTGATTGGGGGTGATGATGGTGAGCACCTCATACCACTGAAGTATTGCACTACTACATTCCCTGAGAATATAGACTGCCCTGACTGTCATCATGATAGTCACGTTAGCTGCTACTTTATTGAGAGCGACTACATAAAAACTTCGTTCAAAGAGGGTACTGTATGCATAAGCTACAAAGCATTCCCTACAGACCCTGATTGCTACCCCTTAGTACCAGACGATATCAGCTTCAAAGAGGCTATGTTCTGGTACATATACAAGAAGATGCTGCTTGGGGGTACAGTTGATGTAAACAAGAACGGGATACAGTATGACTTTGCTGACCAGAAGTGGAAGTACTACTGCACACAAGCACGCAATGCTGCAGTGTTCCCAGACATCGACAGAATGGAGAGCTTTATGAATCAGTGGGTAAGACTTATCCCGAACATCAACAGACATGACCATGTGTTTGATGAGCTTGGGGATAGAGAAGATATATACAGAGGTCGTTACAATACCTATGGTAGATGAAGAAGCTAGGGAAAGGTATGTTCAAGGATACCGCTCGGGTAGATCAGCCCGAGGGTACAATGCGTGATGCACTAAACGCTAATCTCAACGATAAGAAAGGGAGCATTAGCAATGAGTGGGGTACTACTGAGTTCCCTAACAATGCTAATTTTCGTGTACTCGGAAGAGCTGTGCTTGATGATGACAAGATCGTCATGTTTGGGCAAGACGTACTCAATACTGTTAATGATGATGATGAGCCCATTGTCATTTACACTGATCAAATACGTATCCTAGACACCAGGAATCAGGAAGTCATAATACTGTATGAGAACGATGCACTGAACTTTCAGCAATCTCATCCTATAGTTACTACACATCGTAAGAACCAAGCTGGGGAATACCTTGTATACTTTACTGATGGGTATGAGGAAGAAGAGGAGATATACGAGCAGTTCAATTACGTAACTGGGTATAACCCACCCAGAGTAATCAATGTAACTAGACAGCTAGAGTTCAGACTCAATGGTGGTACAACACAACAGCTGTACAATGTCACCAACAGCTTCTACAAGTTACAGCTAATACCCAGAGTAGGTAGACATTCTACCTTTGATGAGGTAAATATCATAGAAGGGGGTACACTAACATGTGCAGCATACTACTTAGCTATTGCATATGCAGATGAGGATGGTCTTGAGACAAACTACTTTGCTTTATCAAACCCTGTATACATAGCACCAGGCCCAGAAAATGTTCTCCCAACCAACTCTTTCATTGGGGCTGAGGGTGGTACTGTAACTAGTAAAGCTATTCAGTGGACAATAACTGTACCTGATGATCTAGACTATGAACTGCTGCAGCCTGCAGTCATGAAGCTCGAGAAGACAACTTTGACTTCTCTTAAGCTCCCCCCTGTCAGAGCTGATGTCAATGGTGGTCAGATCTTTGTCACATACTCAGGTACAGAAGATGTAGCTACTATAGCCAATGATGACATTCTGATAGATGACATTAACTACATCACTGCTGACACCATAAACCAGCTTGACAACAGGTTGTATATGGGTAATGTGGCTACCAATAAAGACATTGGTTTCCAGCCATTTACATTTAATATACAGGTAGACTCAGCTATAAATCCTGTCCCCGACTTCAATCCTAGGCTGTATGATACATTCATACTCAACCAAGGATACTCTCAGCTTATGCAGGCTTTCTGGAGAGACATTGGTCAGGACTATAGTGAAGAGGTAGAAGTATACTACAATGGTGAAGACCAGGGAGATTGGAACCTAAATGAAATAGTAATTCAGCCTAAGTACGCAGAGATACTAAGACAGTATGCCACTGCAGACGGAACTACATCACTGAAAGGGTACAGATCTCCAGCTTATAGTTTCCAAAACAAGAGCTACAGGAGAGGTGAGGTATATGCATTCTATATCTCATTCGTACTCAACGACGGTACTGAGACTTATGCATATCATATCCCAGGTCGCCCAGCTAGATGCATAGATTGGACTACTAGTGGAACAACTCAGCTTACCTATGATCAGATATCTGCTTGGGTATACTTGTCTTTTGAACTCACCATCCCACCACCGACGGAGTTTGGTCCAACTCTTGTGATATCAAATGCCCACAGTATAGTATTGGTACAAGTAAACAATGTTACTGGATATACAGATGGGTTATACTTTGCAGGTACGTGGAATGGGCAAGCAGGAACTATTGGTGATGCTGTACAAAGTGGGAATGGGTCTAATCTCCCGGCTACTTACAACATTGTATCTGGAGACTTTATAGCTACAAGCACAGGAAGTGGGGGAGTGTTTGGTCAAGGTGATGAAACTACAAATACTCTTGAAGCATTTCTGTACACTTTAGGTGGAGTAGACACAGCGGATGGTGCATTCCTTAGCGATATAAATGATCAAGTTACACTTACTAGCTTCTTGGCAGACATACCTGCTACTGAAGAAGAAACTACAGTGGGAGGTGGAAGCGGGAATATGTGTGAGGATGCCCCTATGGCACCTGAGATTCCTGATGATGTAAGGTCAGCATTTGGATTTAGACCTGAAGAGTTGCTTGAGCAGAATAGCAACCTCAGTGTGTATCAGGCAGTAGACACAAGCTATGTAGTAGATGACCCTACAGAGATGGGCTTCTGGGAGAACAAGAACGAGTTCTATCCCATAACTAGAGACTTTCTAGCTGCAGACGTAGAGAACAATGGTGACGTCCTTATAGATATCAATAACAACAACTGGGGAGATAACGTCAGACACCACAAGATGCCTAGTAATCTTGGGGATAGAGGCTTTACAAACAGAGAGGATCAAGTACGGAATAGGTATAATGAGCAAGCCCGAAGAAGACTAGGAGGATTCATAGAAACTGCAGAGTCTCTAGACCCTAATGGTTATCTGCTGACTAGTGAGACAGTCAATATACTTGGGATCAGGTTGCGTAATCTTAAGATACCCAGAGAGATACTAGGACAGGTACAAGGTTATAAGATCTACTACGCTAAGCGTGATCAGAAAGACAAGACTATACTTGGGCAAAGTCTTGCTATACCAGGTCATCCTAGATACGGAGCAGTCCCAAAGCAAAGCCTTGAAGATGCAGTATCAGGACCTTATGTAAAAGCTTTTTACATGTATGGAGGACTAGACCACACAGATGGTTCAGTCATACAAACTCTTGGAAAGTGGAAAGGGCCAGATGAAGTATTGGTAGGTAATCCTAGTGAGAGAAGATATCAGCAGCTGTACTATGCCCATCCTGTGTTCAAGTTCCATGACTTCAACATGCTTAGAAAGCGTGTTGATCTTAGTGCTGCTACACACGTACAGTGTCAGTATGGGGTAGCATTTAGGCACTATGCTGGTGGACCTGGGGTATTTGTCAAGCCTTGTGAGTACGATAAGATATGGAATGCACCTACATCATTTGATTCATTTACGCTTGATCCCACACTGAATCTTGAAGCTGATAATATCAAGTTAGATACAGCTCATTCCACTAGCTTCCCATCACTAGGGTGGGTAAGCCCACAGATGAGGAATACAGTAGACTTCTATTGGCATGATCCTAGGTGGGCCGAGGACAATTATTTTGATTTAACCGATACTGACGTCGCTGAAAACATGGTAACAGCGCTAGGGTTTGAGACTAGAGTACTAGATATTAGTGATAAGTCTGAGGAAGCTGTTACTACTATATATAATAGTTCTTCGGACTTCGATAGTGAAGACACTACACATGATGCCTCTTTGGATAGAGCACATAGAGCTCAAATTAGAAGAAAGGGCTTAGACTCAACACAACCTGCAGAGGATACTAGGCTTGTGGGACCTGAGAAAGTGCTTGCTATAAGAGCAAAAGAAGCTAGGATACGAGCATGGTGGACATCCACTATGGTTGGGACTACTTACATATCTCCTAGAACTGTATTGAGTTCTAGATATGTAATCAAAGGAGGAGACGATAAGCAGCCTGGAGTCAATGGAGGTATAGCTCCTATTAGTGGTAGAATACACAGATGGTATAGAGAAGGTAACTTCCATGACAACCAGCTTACTTTAGCTCTTGAGCCTGGAGGTAAGATACTGCTGCATGGTAGAGACGATCATGTAGTTAAAGACTCTGCATCGTTTAAAGGTGTAAACCTGCTGTTCAACAGAGCAGGAGAAACTGCTCATGCATTTAGCTTGATTAGTGGACTCCCTGCACTCAGAGGATTGCTGTCTTTCTATGACGAAGTAGATATATATGATACTGGTATAAGACCAGGACTAACTAGATGGGGTGAAGCTACTAACTACCTGTATCCTGATGCTGCAATAGATGGGGTACCTAGAGCATGGAAGCTTGCTAATGTAGCTACTAGCGTACCACCAGGTAACCAGATTCAAAACCCTGATGGGTTCCGTGGACTGTCATACTCACTGCAGCAGAACACTATTAATTATGGTATGCCCATGGCATGGCTGGTTAATGTATGTGCAATACGTACTGATGTGTTTAATCCGTTTGACAGGCAGAGTCTCGTATGGACAGGATACTATCATAAGATAGAAGATGTCAATCTTACAAACGGGGCAGCAAATGATGGAGCAGGTAACGTAACTAACTACTATCTAGGTGCTGACTCTGAAGAGATATACGGAGGTGATACTTACATAAGTAAGTACTCGTTTAGAACTACTTCACAGTCATACGGCCACTCTTACTTCAGAGCTGCACAGATAAAAGGAGACCCTGTTGCAAGTTCCATAGCTCAGGAAGGATTTGGGAATGACGAAAAATATGCTGATTACCTTACTAATGAGGGTATAACTAGCAGCAAAGACAGATTCCAAGGGGATATACCAGCTAACCTTGACCCACGTAAATGGAAGATATGGCCTGGTAATGTCGTAAGCCCACAGTCATCACCCAATCCCCCATTAAATAGATTCGGGACAACCAATGGTTTCCCTGTATGGGCATGGAATTATCTGCAGGCTAACAAAGACGAGAACACAGATTTCCCAGAAGATAATCCAAATGACAATGGGTTTAATCTTGCAGAGAAAGCACTAAGCTTTTTGCAAGACTCACGTAACTGGGTAAAAGGTAATGTCAATCCTGTGTCTACAGTCTTTACGTTCTTATGCGAGACTGACGACCTTGTAGAGTTTAGGCATATAGATGACGAAGAGAAGGGTGAAGACACTATGTTCTTCGACTACAACAGTGCACATAAAGTAATCTTTGAAAACCCAACTACTGACTTTACTAAGCCTGACAAGTTGCTGTACGGAGATCACTACTCTGCACTGCAGGATAAGAAGGTTACATTCCCTCTTCCTGTCTATGGAGAACTGGCCAAAGTACAACGCTTCCCTAACAGAGTAGTACGTTCTGATGTAGACTCTGGTAGTCTTGCAGATAGGTATAGAAAGTTTAGAGCACTGGAGTTCAAAGACATACCTGCACATAGGGGTGATATCATGAACCTATTTGACCTGCAGGGTAATCTGTACATACACACAGAGCGCTCACTGTTTGTCACCAAGGGTAAAGAAGAGCTTCAGCTTAGTGCAGTTACTGCATTCATAGGTAGTGGTAACATCTTTGTACAAGATCCTGATGAATCTATGCAGGCTGATGCAGGTCATGGGGGTACCACATCACGGCATGCGCATGTCACTACACCGTACGGGCATTTCTATGTAAACTACAGAGATAGAAAGGTTTACAATGTAACCCAAGGTATACAAGATATTACTGCAGGTATGGAGACATGGTTGAGGGATAACATACCGTTTGTTGTAGAGCAGTACGGTATCAACCTTGACAGTGACGATGCACGCAACAATGGGTTCTTTCTTGATGCCACTACAGGTGTTAATGTCCCACTAGGATTTACTCTTGGGTATGATCCACTGTTCAAGCGTGTGTTGATTACAAAACATGAGCCTGTCCCAACACAGCAATTCCTTGAGGACTTCTGGGCAGGTAACATAGTCATAGAGAATAACATACCTGTTCTTATATCTGCATGTGATGAGTACGACCCCTATGACCCAGACACTGCAGCGAGAGGTCAAGAGAGGCTGTTCAAGCCACTAGGTACACCAGCATGCGGACCAGTATGGTTTGGTAATCCTAGATACTTTACTCAGCGTACTTGGACAATATCATACTATCCTGAGATGCAAGTATGGGGTAGTCGTCATAGCTACGGCCCTAACCTGTACACCAACACTTCGGAGTACATGATAAGCTTTGCTAATAACGGGACATGGGAACATAGCAATGAGCTCAACCCAGGCAGATTCTACGGGCAGATATACAACTTCGAAGTAGAGTTCATAGACAATACAGCTGCTGCAGAATCTAAGATATTCCCGAACTTCTTCTACTGGGCAGAGTCCTTCCTTCCTGATCAAAACAGTATCTCTGAGCAATTCAGAGTATCTAATCCTGTATTCGATGAGTTCTATGCATACAATAGCACTCAGATTACAGGGCTCCCAACACCAATTAACTACTTGAATAACGCTAGGCTGGTGGATAGGATGTGGTTCATCAACGATGTACGAGACTTGTCCTTACAGCAAGAGCTTGCTGGTGGAGAGCTAATCACTGGGACTGAGAATGTTGCAGGTAACATTACAACATCTGTAACAGTACACCCACAGAACGTCACAATGTTTACTGAAGAAGGTGTAGTCAATAATGCCTACGTAAACATCAATAAAGAATGGTACAATAGACGAAAACTAGTTGACCATTTCATGGGAGTAAGACTTATAAAAGATAATACTAATAGAAATTTAGTACATTTGTATGCAGTAGGTACTAAGTTCCGTAAATCATTCAGATAATGGCTAACAAAAGGCAAGGGTATTTAGACAAGGCAAAGCGCCAGATGAAGCGTAAGGGAACTATTGGTGCATTCACAGAGTACTGTGGGGGTAAAGTTACAAATGATTGTATAGAGCGTGCATTAAATAGTAATGATGAGACCTTGAGGAAGCGTGCGCAGTTTGCCAAGAACATGCGCAACCTTGAAATGGGGGGAGCTAAAGACCAAGAGACTAAAAAGCTGCCTGGGGGTGTAATGAAACCTATTGGTTATGGTGCATACAAGTTCATGGGTAACAAGCATGACGAAGCTGGGATGGGTTCTGACAGTGGTATCATACTTGAAGAAGGTGGTAAGAAGAAGCCAGGCCTTGAGGTAGAAGATGGTGAGTTGCAGGTTGAGGTAGATACCACAGAGGGGGAGAAGGAGTACATTGTATCTGACTACATCAAGAACCCTGCTACTGGTAATACACTTGCTGAAGACCTTGAGAGAGAACTCAAGAGAGCTAAGAACAACCAAGAAGCAGCTAAGATTACTGCACGCTACGTAAGACTTAACGAGAAGCTACGTGGGGAAGAAGGTGAACCTGAGAAGGTTAAAGCAAAGGAAGGAACACCCATAGTGTACCAAGAAGGTACTGGTGATGTTATGCCTATGGATGCAGACGATCCTAACTTTGAGCTTAATGAGCAAGGTGCGAGGGCTAGAGAGTTTATTGAGGGACAGTCTGAAACTGAGCTTGGGACGTATGAGAAAGAAGGGGAGAAGGTTGGTAAAGAAGAGGTACAAGCTCTTAAAGAGAATAATCCTTGGTTTGATTGGAAGAACTTTGACCCTGCAAACGATGCAGATGTCAGGAGATTCCAAGAAGCATATAATGAGAAAGCTCCTGAAGGTCAGAAGATTAAAGTAGATGGTAAGCTTGGGGCGCAGACTGCTAGTGCTTACGTACCATACGAACAGAAGCCTGAGGAAAAGCCGCAAGAACCTCTCAGTATGCCTGAGATGGAGATGGATGAGGAAGAGATAGAAGATGAAGGTCCTCGCGATACTCCTGCACCTAAAGAGGAAGCACCTACTGAAGAGGCTCCTGCAGGAGACCCTGCTAAGTTTAGACCTAGAATGCCGGGTACTATGCTGCAAGCAGCAGGACCTTTAGCAGCATTACTTAGAAAGCAAAGAGTTACTGAAAAAGTACAACCTGCATATAGGAAGGGGCCTAGATTCGGGAGGGTAAATATGGATCCACAGAGAGCTGCACTACAGCAACAAACTCAAGGTCTAATGCAAAGTGCAGATCAACAAGGAGGAGCTGCAGGTCTTATTAGTAAAATGGCCATAGCATCTCAAGCAGATGCAGGACAAAGAGGAATAGATGCGCAAGAATCAGGTCAGAATGTTAATATAGCTAATCAAGAAAAGACGCAACAAGCTGCTGCTGATAGGGATAATGTAAGTTCCTTCATGGGAGCGGACCGAGTAAATGCTGCTGCTGTAAACAGAGACAATCAGATAGATGAGCAGAGAAGACTTTCTGCTATAAACCAACTTGGGAAGATTGGGACACAGACAGTTAAGGACTATAACCAACAGTATGCTAACTTTGGGAGTGACATGATGCAGTATGGTGCGCCTGCCGCTGACTACTATGCTAATATTTACAAGGGTAACACACCGTTCGGTCTTGGGTCTAGAGATATAAAAGTTGTCAATGATCAAGCTGCAGAAGTAGAAAAAGCTTTTCAGCCTAAGACTGAAGAGACTGCTGCGAAGAAAGGTAGGTACATTAAGAAGTCTAACAAGGTTAGACGTAAAAAGCGTAGAAAATGAGAAAGAAAGCTCAGTTCGGGCAAGTCATCAGCGGGTATGTAGATCCTACCCCTGAGGGCTTGGACAAGGCGTATCAGCGCCACATGGATAACCTTATTAATAATGAGTCTCTCAGAAGACAAGCTGCTGCATTACAGGCAGCACCATTTGAAGGTGATCAACAATTGCGTAGGGAGCTTCTTTCTTCTACTGATAATGCTCTCAATGCTGTTGCTCAAGAAGCATCAAAGAACTCTTATGGTAACCTATCCAACTTCACTACCTCTGTACTGAGAGCAGGTACACTCTACCAGAAAGGTGCTGCACCTATAACTGAGAATCTTAAGCGGTATCAAACATACCAGCAGACACTAGCTGATGCACTAGAAAAAGAAGAGATAGATGCAGAGGACTACGCTATAAACCTAAAATTATCTACTGATACATATAAAGGTTTATCAGTAGATGAAGAAGGTAATGCTACTAACTACTTCTCTGGTAAGCAACCTTGGAGGAATCCAGATCTTCTTGGGATGATTGACCAAGCTCTAGGTAACATATCAGTAGATGGTAGTCTAGTAGTGCAGGATATTGTAGGCTTCAACAATGGTATGTACGATGTACGTACTACTGAGGGTATAAAGCAAATACATCCTGATAAGGTAAATGCAGCACTGAATGGAGTGTTTAATGACCCTAGAGTGCAAGGCTACTATGGTAGAAAAGCTGAAGGAAAAGTAGCAATGATGGAAGATGAGCAAGTTGTTGCAGCACTGAATACGGAGATGCAAGAACTGCAGGAAGCTGAGAATCCTGATGTAGAAGCTATTGGGAAGATTCAACAAGCTATTAACTCTGGGAATTCTCAGGATATGAGAAAGAAGCTAGAGTTCGATATGAAGAGCTCTATGTTGGATACCTACAGACAAGCAGCTGTTGCTGGTAAGAGCCAGATGGATACAGTGTATAAGCGTGAGGTAGACTACAACCCAATCTATCTAGAGTCTGTCAAAGCTCAGATGGAAGCATCTGCCGCTGGTACATCTGCTGCAGGCATTGTATTTACTGCAGAAGGTATTGAGTATCAAAGACCTGGAGGTGGTACTGCAGAAGGAGCAGATAAAGAGATACGAACGCTGGAGGAGAACCTAACTTCTCTCACGGAACAGTTGAATAAGGCCAAACAAGATGGACTACCTGACTCAACTATTAGAGGTTTGGAAGAGCAGCAAGTAGATCTGCAGAGAGATCTGACTATGAAGAACAATGCCTTCAAGTACATATACGGACTTGATAGAGAGAAAGCTAAGAATGATCCTGAGTACAAGGAACTACAGCGTAGGATAAGAGAGAGTCCTTCCCATACCTCTGGTGGAGGCTTCTGGAGCTCAGTTAAACGAGGTTTTATGTATCAAGTAAACCCATGGGATGACAAGAGCGCTTTCTCAGCTATGGCTGAGCATAGAGATTATAATGATGCTAAGCGAGATTTGAGAGACTATATGTTTAAGAATGCTCCTATACAAGAAGACCCGCAAGGAGCGACTGGTACTGTATCACTAAGCTATGTACCTCTGGAGAACTTCGGTATGAAGCCCGCTGACGCTAAGAGGATGGAGACAGATATAGAAGATTACTTTAATGGGGAAGGGTTTAAACCTAACCAGTTAGTCATAGATCCTAGCAGTGGTCAGCAGGTACGGCTTAGCGATCTGGACATTAAAGGTATGGACGAGGGTAAATACCAATATGACAGTGCTCTTATCAGTAGCTCTAGACCAGGAAATGGTATACCTCCACATATGAAAGTGTACTATAAACCAGTAGACAATAACGATAAAAACAGTAAAAGAGGAGAACTGCTTATTCCTTTGACAGAGTCATCAGGTCTGGAAATAGAAAGTGTATTAGATCACTTCAATACTCCGTCACAGCTGTTGTTGTCAGAACTTGAAACTTACAGAACTATACTCCAAGGGTATGGTGCTGGAATTATGGATATAGATTGGGCTGGTTACCAAGGAGGTTCCCCAACTAATCCTATATATGGTACCTTGGACTTCGATATTGAAAACGGTATGGTTACTACGTACGACGCTGCGGGTAATGAGATCAGCTCAAAGACATCTATGAAGGATCCCATTTTCCTGACAGGTGTTGACACCAACTACATTCAGCTTAGATAATGGAGGATAATACAAACCAAGTAGTTGACCCATTTACTTCTCTCCCTATGGAGAGAGGTGAGAAGCCTGTCGATCCTTTTACAGGCAAACCTATTACGTCAGTAAAGCCTAGATCTACACTGGTCACTTCACCACAAGTTCTAGCTACCTATGGTAAGAATGATTACAGAGACTACAATGTAAACCTTAGACCTGGGGTTGATATTAATGAGCAGCGTGCTCAGAATCAATCTAGGTGGGAGCAATGGGGTAGAGGTCTTACAAAGCTTGGTAGTACTGCTCTCAGTGTAGGAATAGAAGGACCAGTAGGACTTGTTAATGGTATTGGGGAGGCTTTGTATCACCAAGACATAGACCGTCTATGGAATAATACTACAGGTAAGTACGTAGATGAGTTTAATGAGTGGATGGATGCCACTCTCCCTATCTACAAAACAAAAGCAGAGCAAGAAGCTATTGGTTTTGAGAACCTTGGGAATGCTACGTTCTGGGCTCAGGACTTTACTAATGGTGTAGGTTATGCAGTTGGGGCTTTAGCTGGGGGTGGTATTGCTCTCAAAGGACTTAAGCTAGGAACAAAAGCACTTAGGTACGGAGCTAAAGGTTTGTTAGGAGCAGACAAGATGTCTGACGTCCACAACGTAATGAAGGCTGTACAACGTGGTGAGGATGTAGGTACAACCGTAACCAACATAGCTAGAAAGAACTACGTACAGAATGCTGCAGAGAGATTTGCAGTAGGGGCTTCTATGACTCATGCAGAATCTTCAGTAGAGGCTAGGGATATGTTTAAGTCTGCAGAACAAACTGCATTGCAGACTATGGCAGATGAGAAAGGTGTATCAGTAGCTGATCTCAGTAGAGCAGATCGTAGAGAAGCTAAAGATATAGCTAGTAGAGTATCCAACATGGGATACTTGCTTAACACTGCTCTTATTGGGACGGGTAACTGGATACAGTTTGGTAAAGTTCTCCGCCCAAGCTTTAGGCAGATGCGCCCAGTTATGAAAGGTATCACTAAGGTAGGGGGTCAATATGCTGAACAAAGTCTCGCCCGCAGAGTTGCTGGGAATATAGCTGAAAGACCTCTCAAGAACTTCTTTACAGAAGCAGGGGAAGAAGGGGGACAGTTCTTGGTAGCTCAAGCAGCTGATGATTTGGCTGCAGCTAGAAGCTCTATGGGCCCTACATCAGGCCCACAAGATTGGGCTGAAGCACTTGGGGGAGCATGGGCTGACCTTGATACAAAAGAAGGATTGGATTCTTTGCTGCTTGGTGCATTGGTTGGTGCATTTACAGGTGGGGGTCACAACGTATTCAACAGAATATCTGGAGCATCTGCTAAAGAAAGTGGGAGGAGAAAGCTAGCTATTGAAGCTTTGAATAATCCTCAGATATACAATCTAGGGGAGAGAGCAAAGGCTGTTGCTCAAAATGATATGTATATAAATCTTATGAATAAAGCTCTGGAAGAGGGTGATCATAAGGGATATAGAGATGCAATTTTCAATCTCCTTACAGGAGAGGTAATGATGCATGACAATCTTGGGACTATTAAGTACTACAGGAATCTAGTTGAGGATGCTGGTAATATGTCCAAGGAGGAGTTTGCTAAAGCTTTTGGGATACCTGAAGGTGTAGACTTTAATCCTAGAGAAATCATCAATGGGGTTAATGATAAGATTGATGAGTTCTTAGATATAAAGGAGCGCATTGATGTAGCTGTCCCAGGTAAGCCTAACAACAGGACTATAGGTGACTGGATAAACGGAGCTAATACTGAAGAAGAGAAGAGGCAAAGAGAGGACGAGGAGGTTTACCGCAACATGCTCTACCAGTATACATGGCAAGAGAAGGATATAGGTAAGCGTATGCAGAGCTTAGTTGATGAGCTCAATGCTGCTACTTTCGGGAAAGCTGTCACTGAAGAAGTGCTTGATGCACCTCTTACTGTACAAGAGCTACAAGAAGAAGGTAAGCCTATTACAGAAACTGCAGAACTGCTGGGTAAGAAGCCATACGTTTCTATGACGAAGGAAGCTCAGAAAAAACTTCAGGATGCAGTAGATAGAATACAAGACCCTCTGCTTCGTGCAGAGATGCAGATTAAAAAAGATGACCTTGTTAACCTTAGTAATGACAGGGCTCGTGCTGTGTTTGCACTTGAAGAGCTACTGAGCAGTCCTGAGCAAAGAGTTGCAGCTATAGAAAGGAGACGTGCTGCAGAAAAAGCAGCAGGTGAAGAGCAGATTCGTGCTAAGGCAGAAGACGTTATTAATAGTACTGTCACCGAAGCACAGCTTGAAGCATTCACTAAGACTAGTGAGTTTGCAGATTTACCTCCCGAAGTACAAGCTAGGGTTAGGGAAGAGCAAACTAAGCGACATAACCAAGAAGTAGCTCTTAAGAAGCAGCATGCTGAGCAGCCTCTGAAGGAGATGCAGAACAGGTTGGATCTCATTAATAACTTGGAGACAAAGACTCCTGCTCAAGAGCTGGAAGCTCTCATACTTCAGCAGTCAATTGATGCGCGTAGGGAGGATCCCACTAAAGAACCAGCCCCAGCGAAGCCTAAGCCTGAGGAAAAGACAGAGGATACAAAGGGTAAGAAAAAAAATACGAAGCAACAACAAAAGAAACGAGCAGATGCCCACACTAAGAGATTCAGAGATGCTACAGATCCAGTAGAAAAACTTACTGCTGCGCATAGATTGCTTAACCATTTCAACCTATCTCAGGAGAGAGGTATAGATTCTATGCTAGACCCTGATGTTCTACTTGAAGTCAATGACACTATTGAAGAGCTCAAGAAAGAAGGGTATGAGATAATTGATCTTAAGGGACAGAAATATGATGATGGCTTACTTCTCGAAGCGGACTTCATTCCAGATGAGACTCTTAAGGAAGGGGAAAGGATAATAGACTTTGTCTATGAGCCTGAGATACGTAAAGATGGGAAGCTCATAAAAGCAGCTAAAGTTAGAGTTAAACAGAGTGTATCTAAAGTTGCTAAGGGGGACGGGAGTACTAAGACCCCAACACCTACCGAGGAAGGTAAACCTGCTACTGTCAAACTCATGGGTGGTGAGTTTGAGAATGACAACGGTAGAATTGTTCTTGATGATGCTGGGAATCCTGTTCCTGGTCTTGATGCCACAAAACCGTTTGAGATAGATAGGAACTTCGTTAAGACACCTGAGGGTGTAAAAACTCTGCAAGAGAAAGGTGTAGAGTTCAAGATGTCTCCTGTCTATGACTTTACATACCCGGACGGGAAACCTACTGGGAAGAAGGGTAGAGCAATTCTTGTGTTTGTACCTGGGACAGATACCATTATAGGTATACTTCCTGACCCAAAGAAGGATAAGACTAGTGCTACAATTGCTAAGCTTCTTGAGACACAAGACTCAGTCCCAGGAAAGGTTGAGAACTTTATGTTTGGGGGTGCTGGTAACTTCATACAAGGTGCACCCTTAGTACCTGCTGCTGACGTAATAGACCTCAAGACTGATGCTGTTGCAGCTATCGGTATAGTCAAAGAGCGCAACGTCATCTTTGGACAGACTATTGAGGGTAGAGAGTTTGGTGATCTGCAGACTCGTAGGCTAAGGCCACAACGATTTAGTGATGGTCAAGCAGTTATGGCTATCCAATACCCTAATGGGCAGTTTGGGACTATCCCATTCAGCACACTAGACATAGGACAGGAAGGTGTAGATTACCTCAAGGAACAGCTCAATAAAGGTGTAATAGATGAGTACACCATAGAGAATATCAGGATCAAGATGGGTATAGCTAGAGAGCTAAAGCCCAACAATAAGATGGTCATTTTCCAATCTCAGGATAATGGTATTCTGTTCAGGTTCATGCTTGGGGAGCATGTCATTCAAATGACTGCTGATAACGTCCGCAAGATGCTGAACATAGGTCAGTTTGAGTGGACTACTGGTAAGCTAGTAGAAGATGCAGGGGAAGACGGGAGAATAAACTACAAGTTTGAAACCAATGACTCAATTACTCGTGCTGAACAGATAGAAATACAAAAGCAGCTTGTAGGTGGAAGTGCGTTCAGTGATATAGTAAGGAGCTCTAAGCGTCAAGTAGATGAGGAATTGCTTGAGATTAATCCTAAGAATTTTGTAGGACTGAATGGTGTTACTCATCCGGACTACTATACGTACCTGATGAAAGACATACTGCGTACGGATACTAGGTTTGTCAATGGACTCCCTACGTTTGATGTAGGTATCGAGATGTCCATAGATGCTCAAGTATCTGCAGAACAGGCAGTCGAACAAACTGAGCTAAAAAAACAATCAGGACCTAAGAGAACCACAGCCCCAGCAGGTGGGGCAGGTTCTTTGAAGCCTAAGAAAGGTAAGAGGCAGAGAAGGGGTGCTGCATCTAAAGTAACCCCAACTGCTGAACCCAAAGCTCCTGAGAGTAATCAGACTGAGATTACTTACAAAAACAACACCTATGTTGTTACGTTCGAAGGTCTTGGGGGTAAGAACACTATCGTCAATAAGAAGACAGGTAAAGAGATACTTTCTACAAGCTCTGTAGGTAAGAATGTCATGGACCTGTGGGAGGCGCAAGAAGAAGGTGGAACTGAAATAGGTAAAGAACAACTGCTTGCTAAAGCAGCTGAGATAGAGTCTAGGATAATAGTTCTTCAAGCTATTATCTCTGAGGGGGGAGAACTCACCCCAGAGCAAAATGAAGAGTACGATACTCTAGAGAGTGAGCTGTATGACATCATGACGAGTATAGAACCTCCTTACGAGGAGGATAATGTACCCTTCAGACTTGAGGAAGATAGGCTTGCACAGGATGTACTGCTTGATTTGCTAGAGCGGTATGGCTTTGAGATCAATGAAGCAGACAATCTCCTTATAAACTTAGCTGCTAAGAGGATAGATCTTAACACTATGGACAACGCGCAAGTAGCTGAGGCACTTGCAACTCCATTGTCACGTATGATTATGGAGAGTGATGATAGTGATCAGCTACGTAAAGCAATAAGGAATAGCATCAAGTTTCCTCTTCGTGCTGACAAAGCTAGACGTGAAGTCCAAGCTGAGCGGGATAAGATTAAGGCAGATAAGATTGCTAATGGTATCAAGTTCAGAGAAGAATCCTTTGATAAGCAAACCAAAGAGGAGATAGCAAAAGCAGAGGAAAGAGTAGTAGACTCCATACTTGTAGATCTTCTCAAGGAAGGGTTTGACAAGAAGCTGGCTGCAGAGACGGGCATAGACAGAAGCTTGTACAAAAAGATAAAGGCTTTCATTGACAAGATCATTGACTACCTGCGTGGTGCTTTGTCACAGTCAGTGAAAGAAGATCTTGCTGTTATAAATGAGAAGGTTCAGCTTGTTGTAGAGAATAGCTTTATGCCTGGTGAGTTTATAAAGCTCCAGAAGAAACCCGGACATACAAAGGTAGACTTCCAAGAAGCATTTAATGGGGATCGAGCAGCGCATCTAATACAAACAGAGCTTAGTAAGAACCCTGACTTCATACTGACTGGGTCTATAGCTTTTGCTGCACAAGGCAGTACCTACCGCTCCGGGAATAACATCATACATGACTTAGACTATGTTGTTCTAGGGGATGGAGAAGAAGGATCACAGTACTTAGAGAAAAAGTTCCCTGCTGCTCAGAAAGTATACGGTCCATTCAATCCTGGGGGAGCAGATATCACTACATACCTAGTACCTCCTGGTATATATAAGATATCCAATCTCCAGCGGATGAGGGACATTCCTAATGATAATGTACCCCCACACAAAACATGGACTAGAAAGACTCAAGGAAGAGGTTCTGGTAAAGTTGTTTACTACGAACTGCGGGATATAGAAAGTGATGAGGTAGTAGGAACTTTCTATCTAGATGTAGAACTTGATGCAGAGGGTAACATAGTAACAGAGGTAGAGATAAAGGAGGGTATAACGGGTATGTTCATAGACCTGTTTGCTAACTCTACTCATGGTCTTGATTATGTTGAACAACCTTTTAAAGGAGTTGACGGAGTTACCAGGGATGTAAAGCTCAGTAGGTTTGATATCCCATTTGGGGCAAAGCTCCTCATGGGTAGGAACAAAGATATCTGGGACTATAACAGATACATTCCTAAGGAAAGAGTAGGTGTACGTAGACCTCGTAAAACCATTGATCCTGCTAAGGCTAAGAGCTGGGTAGAGCAGAGGTTTGGGGAAGGTTCTGCTGTAGTATTTGATACTGTACAGAAGGTTGACAATGCTGTAGTCCATGGTTACATGGAGAATGCAGCTGTACATCTGTGGTCTAATGCAGAGCTTGGGACTGAGTACCACGAAGGTTTCCACCTGTTCTTCCGTACTATGCTTAGTGATAAGCAAAGACAGCAGTTGTATGATGAGATGCTGGAGAAGTATGGGGAGCCTTCAGTAAAAGCTATAGCTAAAGCACGTAGAGGTAAACCAAACTTGTCAGATGCTGAAGCTAGATTCCTTGCACTTGAGGAGAAGATGGCTGAGGATTTCCGCTTGGCGCAGATTAACAAAGAAGTACCTAGTACCATTGGGGGTAAGATCGCTAAGTTCTTTAGAGATCTTATGTACTATATAAAAGCTCTTGTAACAGATAGGATTGGGGTACAACAAGCATTCCATATGCTTGGGGAAAATCGTATCCCAACTAGGTTCTCTCGTACTGCAGAGAAGTTCTCCCCAGGTAGAGCATTCATGATGCGTAACTACGCTCTGGATCCTGACACACACAAGGAGCTTGTAGATACTGCTACTTACTTGATACGTGAAGCTATCAGCAATAACCAGTTTGATGTAGAAGCAGCACTAGGTACTAAGCAGACAGTAGATGTAGTAGGTGGGGATTCTGCAGTTAGAGATTGGTTCTTGAGAAACTCTTACCATGTAGCAGATGAATCAGGTCTTGGGATTGGGAGACCTCTCACTAATCAGGAATTCAAAAGACTTAAAGAAGCCTATGACTCTGAGAATGAGGAGGATCTAGATGCTATCGAAGAAGAGCTTAACCTGAATGCTTGGGCTCCTACTACTGACATTAATGGTAATGCTATCCCACTTGGGATGCAGGGCTTTGATGCTACTACCCTTGATGAGCAAGACTCTCTAGGTTCCTTCATGACCGATGAGGTGATAGGTAGGGCTGAGGATAATGCTGAGCAGTTCCGTATGGTGTACGACTACTGGCATGATGAATTCAATGAGCTAGGGGGTAGAGCTATTACTGGATTCCGCTCTGACATTGTAGAGGCACTGAAGTCTTCAGGTATTACCATCAGAGATGAGGAGCTTGTAGAAGAAGATGATGAAGGTGCTGATAAGATCTACACCAAAACCAACTTTGAGGTAGACCCAGCATCTAAGCTTGGGAAAGACTTCAAGATTCTTCTGTCCAGCATACCTGTAGAGAATCCTGAGCAAAGCAGATTTGGTTTCCGCAGGTACATGTACTGGAAGGACATCTATAATGAGATGGCTGGGACAGTAGCAAACGCCAACAACTTTGTTGAGATGGTGGAGATGCTTGGGAAGAGGGGTAATGATGTAAGCACTATGAAGCATGTTGCAGATTGGGTTGCAAACCTACCTGCAAACCAGCAGGCTTTGCTGTATGCTATGCTGTCTCAGAGTATGACTGAGCACAGGCTTATCATGATCGAACCTTCTGTAGCAGAAGGGGCGGTAGATACTACTGCTCTTGTTAAGATCATCAACTCTAGTGTAAGCAGTAACCAGAGGTACTTCAGGGAGCTGTGGAAAGACAAGTCTACATCTATAGATGGGGTGTACAAAGTCAATGTATCTACTGATGGGACTGAGACTGTGCTTGATACTCAGATGGATCAAGATGTCGCAAACAGGTTGCAGGAGTACTTGAAAGAGTATGATAATCCTGGTACAACTCTAATGCGTAAGCAAGAGCTTGTAGCTACTATGATGATGGATATGGGTCTTACTATAGCTCCTAGCTTGAAGGAAGCTGTAGTCAGGCTCAACGACTACCTCTCTTCTAATGGCATACCAGTCGATGAGTTCTTCTCTAATCAGACTCGGCACACAAATCTGAGACAGATTATTAGTACTCAGATGGCACCGGGTAAAAGCACCTACTCTAATGTATTTGTTACAGAGGGTAGGACTATGGATTACGTTGCCCGTGAGATCATGGGTAGATACGAATCCCCAAAGCTTAGCTCATTTTACAATGCGTTTGGGGAGCTGCGTTACCCATTGAATCTGACGACTGACTTTCATCTTACTACTAGAGCTGTCAAGAGTGGGGAGTATGCTGAGCTGATGACAGATGCAGCTGGGCATCATTCAGGAGATAAGGGAACTCTAGCTTACATGCTTGCTTCTAATGAGCAGTTCCGAGAGCTGTTTGATATTGTAGACATAGAGTCTATAAAGTATGTCTTCAGAGGAGAGGATCAAATCAAAGAGTACCAGGACATGAGTTACCTAGAGGCATTAGCTATAGACTTAGCTATGTTCAATAGGGACATGAATACTCGTATGATAGCTGTTGATACTCAAGCAGATAGACCAAAGCTATCCTATACTACTATACCTAACCTAAGGTCTGCTAAGGCTAGACAGATATTTGGGATTACAGAGTTTGGGGATAGTCCTGTAGAATCTATAGCTAGACGTACCTACTTGATGGATTTGCATAGAATGTTTGTAAGCTTCGGTAGTGGAAGTATTGACAACCCTATCATGAGGTATCATGAAGGTGGTGCTTTGAAGTTTCAGCTAGGGGGTCAGCTAGAGCCTGATACTATATTCACCAGTAACTATGATTTGATGCGTGATGCATACGATGCTGTAGAGCATGGTATGGAAGAGTCAAAGCTGCTGAGAGAGTTCTTGGATAAGGAAGTGCAAGGCTTTACTGCTAGGCTAGAAGGTTACACTCAGGATATAATAGATAAGGTAGGGGGTAGTGACAACATTAGTCTTTTCATACAGCAGTACGTACAACCTAAGAATGGGTATATCAGAGGTCAGGAGATAGAGTTCCTCAGAGACTTTGTTGGGATGTCTGTTATCGGGAGACTAGTCAGCAGAGAGTTCTTGCGTAGTGGTATTAACTATACTAAAGATGGGGCTGCTTATGTGAAGCGTTCCGGACATAGCAGCACACCTGGGTATCTACTTGCTATGCGTGGCACACTTAGTGACCCTGAGTATGGTATGCCCCCAACGTTTAATGAGATTACGGTCAGAGACCTCATTAGTTCTATCAGCCCTACTGAGTTTGATAGTCTGAGGAATGCATTGATTAAGCAACTTGCTCCAGCAGATGCTGCTTTTGGGGCAGACAATACCTACGATACTCTTAGTGATGAGAGCAGAGCAATCATAGACAGACTCCTGGCTCCATACGGAAGGAACAATGGTACTGATGCTCAGGCATTTGTCACCATTGACATGTACCGCTTCATACAGCAAGGTCTTGGAGTGTGGGATAACTTTGAAGAGAGAGCATATCAGCAATACATCTCTGCACCTAAGGGTCAGAGAGTATGGACTGGGAAGCCGATCAAAGCTATGAAGCCGTCATATGACTACAGGAATGTGGTTATGATCAACGGTAAGAAGCACCTTGTTCCTATTGTACACAAGAACTCTTATGTGGTATTGACTGATCAGCTTGTTGAGGGTATCCCTAACATGATGAATCTGCTTAACTACATGGAGACTAATGATGTACAGGTAGCTAACACAGATAGCGCTAAGAAGCTTGGGAGCTTTATGCCTGTGGACATCACGGACTTGAGTAACGCCAAGATCCAAACTCTGGATAGCAGAGGATTGAAGTTCCCGCAGATACTTCCTAGAAAGAAGAAGCAGGAAATCACCTTCGGTAGACAGCCTCGTAAGACCATGGTGGCAAACATCCAGCCCAACGAAATATATGTTGTTGACGGGGTGAAGATGACAGGAAGGCAAATGATTGACCTGTACTTCAAGGCTGTTACTGGGAGACTTAAGCAAGGGCATAATGCTGTTATGTCTAGACTTGGGTTGGATGCTATACAAGCAGCACCAGATCTTGCAACAAAGAGGCAAGCTGTTGCTGATGCAATGGTCAACATCAGAGAAGTTGTTGCTGAGCTTGGGATAGAAAAAACATTCACTCAGAACTTCCTTGATTCTCTTGAAGTAGTAGCTGATGCTGACGGTACTGTAACCAGTGCTCTCCCATTCTCATTCCCAACTCTTGGGCCTAAGCTCGAGAATGTGATTATGAGTATGTTCCGCAACGAAGCATACTTGATGAAACTTCCTGGGCAGGAGATGGTGCAGTTTGCTGAGTTTGGGGCACATGAAAGAGATGGGAGCCTAAAGTTCTATGAGGTAGATGGGGATAGAGTAATTGGGGCACAGGTAGATATAGGGTATGATGTCTTGAAGCGTATGGGTATTGACCCTGACGCTCCTGTTGAACTCATACAAGAAGGACTTGATGAGTTGCTTGGGTATCGTATCCCACTGCAGTCAAAGGCATCTATGTATGTGCTTAAGATTCGTAACGTTATCAAGGGAGAGCATTCAGGTATAATAAGAGTACCCCCAGCTACTACAACGCTGATGGGTTCTGACTTTGACGTAGACAAACTCTTCGTCATGTTCCCAGAGCTTGAGGTAATACGTAACGAGAAAGGTGAAGCAGTAAGAGTTCAGAAAGTAAAGCCTGACTATAAAGGTTTGCTTTCAAATATGAATGACATAGACTTTACTGAGCTTGATCCTAAGATTCTGAATAACATTGTGTTTGATACGTTCTACGCTGTTGGTTCAGACGTCAAGCACTTGACAGAGACTACTGCTGTGATGGATCTTGAGCCAGAAGTTGACCCCATCATACAGGCAATGGAGATGATGGGTAGACCTACCACAGTCAAGATAGACATCAACAGTCCACACGATAGATTGCTGAGCGGGGAGAATAACATGCTGAGCATGAGACTGCGTGGTATCTATGCAAATGCTGTAGCAGGTCGTAACGTGTTGGAGACACTGGTTAATGTGTATGGTCTTGCTCCTAAAGAAACCAATATTGTATTTGAATCAAACAATGTCGTTAATCCAGGTGAGGAGATAATGACTTCTGAGATAGTGATTGACGGGTTTACTTATCAGAGTGACCAGGTTCTGTCTATGTACTTGAGCCGTGCAGTTGACTCTGTGAATGATCCAATACAGGCTATCATTAATGACAACGCCACTACAGCACCTCTGACTGTATTCATGCTGTCTGCAGGATTTACTCCGCAGGAAGCTATACTGTTCTTGAATGTTCCTGCTGTAAAATCAATTACTGATGCTGCTCGAGCAGAGGGTATGACAGTAAAAAATTACATGAGGGAGATGTATGGGGACATGCCCCCTCCTCCCTCTGAACTAGTAAATGTTCCTTCTGCAGAGAAAATTGAGCCTGATCTCCTTAGCTATGAAGAGGATCCCGATACCGGTGAGATCACGCTGAGTAAAGAGCAGCCATTAGTTGATAACGCTCCTACTGTAATTCTTCTCCCTGAACTGGAGGATATGGCTGCTGTTATACAAGCTAGCGATAGAGGGGAGAAACTTCCTGATAACTATGATGAGAACTACTACTTCTTTGCTTTGCAGCAGATGGCAGGTAAAGCAGCTAGACTGCAGAACTATCATAGTCTTCTATCTCCTGACAACATAGATCAGAAAGGTACCATACCTCTGCATCAGGAGATGATGGACAAGAGTATGAATCTGAGAGATGATTTGTTCGGAGGTATGGTTGGTGCTAGAGAGCTTATTACAAAGGTTCTAGAGCCTGATGCTGAGGGAAACAGATCGTATGAACTTATAGGGGGATTCTATGATGCAGGAAAACTGACGTTGGATATGATGGGGGAGCTCGGGTTTGTAGCAAATCAACCCGGAGTAGAGGTGTTCAAGAGATGGCTGAAGTCTGCAACTAATAAGAAGTATCTGAATGAGATACAGCACAGGGATATAAATAGGATGATTACTCATCATATATATACCAAGCCTGGATCCCCAATCTTTGAGAGCGGAGTACTTGATTATGATTTTGTGGAGAGTACTTTCTTTGATGGGGGTATTCAGAATATCATACTGGGTATGAGGAATGCAGTTGGGACTGGGGAGAACATAGTTCTCAATACGCTGCTCCCAACTACTGAGGTAATAAATGGGAAAGAGTTTACGTACCTGAAGTTCAACATAGCTGCACTAGATGATATTGGGAAGAACCAGTTCACTATGCTGTTGGATGAGATGATAACCAACCCATCGTTGTACGGGGAGCAATACACTCCTATAGTACAGATGTTTACTAGAGCGGTTATATCTAACTCTGTGATTACCAGTGGATTTACAGCTGGTCCTACTTCTTACTTTAATCTCATACCACAGAGCTATTGGAACTCTCTCACTAACTCCTCTGGAGAAGACTTCAGGACTCATGCTAATAGAAACATACGAGAGTTAGGTAGTAATACTGCTTTGCTGAGCGAGTTCCAGGACGCTTTCTTGATAAACTATGCTACTCATATCATAGGTAGGTCTGTACTATTCTCAAGCACTTCTCACTTTGGGGTTGGGAGTACTGACACTATATCTCTCCCTAATAAAAAAGCAGAGTTTGTTGTTGCCACGGATACAGAGACAAATCATAAATACCTGTTCCAACGTTTTAGTGATGACGGGACTTACAAGAAGGTTCGTACAAAGGGTAAGCAGTACAGATTGAACGAGACATACCTCAGAGGATCCAATGGACTACCTACTCAAGTATCTTTGATTACGGGAGTATACGGCAGTACTACAATTCTTCCCCCAGCTCAATCTAGAAGATTGGACTTGGATATGCCGAAGGAAACTGAGTCAGGGTACAGAGCTAAAGTCTCTAGACTCAGAAGTTCATTTGCAAAGGCTGGTATTGATGTAACAGTTCAAGAAGGTCCTCTACCGAAAGGTATCAAAGCTGAGGTAGAAGGTAATGTCGTAACTGTTGATCCTTCTCAGATTACTGAGGATACTACGTATCACGAGTTCGGGCACATACTTCTTGATATGCTTCCGGAAGATGAACTCGATAAGTACATAGCAGATATCAGGAGGCTACGTCCTGACTTAGCAAAAGTTGTTACTGATGCTTATCCTGATCTACAAGGTAGAGCTTTGGGTAAGGAGATACTTACCACAGCTATTGGTATAGAGGGTGCACGCATAGAACGTAAGAACCCTAGCAAGCTTCGCATGCTTATTAATAGAATTATGCGTGCTATAGGTAGAGTGTTCGGGGTTAGACCTGACCCTGCTGTTGTACTTGCCGAGGAAATGTTCGGTAAGCAGATACGTAGAGAAGGTGTTAGTGGTGTATTTAGTGATGCTATACAAAGATCCATAGAGCTACAGGGCAGAATACAAAAAGTATATACACAGGTTAACAGTTCTCTTAAGAGACAGAAAGCTAAGCTGCAGGGTAGGAAGGATACTGAAACTCAGAAGCAGAAACTGAAAGAAGTACAGGCACAGCTGAACTCCTTGGAGGCTATCAAGAACAAAGCTCTAGTCAACCAAGAAGAAATAGATGACTTCTTTAACTTCCAGCAGTTTGTACTCAACAAGGCTGAGAGTATTGAGAATACACTGAATGACTTGCTGGAGACTGAACACAAAGCTCTTACTCGCTCAGAGATATACAGTAGGTTGAAGATAATAGACAGCCTTCGTGAGGACATAGACTCTTTGTTCAGCACTACTACTGAGAACTCTGCCATCTTCCAGATGTCTCAGCTTATACAGAACCTGAACTTTGATGAGACTGCTTCTGAGGAAGTTAAGGAAGTACTCAGAGATTTGGATTCTGCTGCACGTAGGCTTGCTGATAGTCGTGAGGTATACCTTGATGCTATCATACCTATGATGTCTAAGCTTCTTTTGAGTTATGCTGATCCCATGCTGGCAGCTAAGATTCAGAAGCTGAAGAATCATGTTATGGAAACCAAAGACATATCAGGTTATAGGCTTACATCTACTACTAATAGTCCTGACCTTAAGAAGCTTAAAGCAGAGTATAGGAAAAGTCAGAGTACCACTGAGCCTATGACTATGGATGAGTACAAGGCAAAAGCATTGGAGATAAAGCTCAGAGACTTGGATAATAAGATCCCTGGGAAGCAACAACTTGATGCAGAGCTAAGAAGAGCACACGTCCAGAAGTCAGGGTACGCAGCTATGATTGATCCCATTGTGTACAGCAATGAGATGAATGTACAGCTACTTGCTAATGCACTTAGAGTTGAGCTGCAAGAAGCTGATAACAATACTGTGGATTACGTGTATGACCTTGAGAAGGTATACGAACCATTCAAAGTATTTATGGGTGGGGATGTAAGTCCTAGTGCTTTGAACAAGAAGCTGGTAACAACTAAGAGAGTTCCTCTGAAGAATGACAAAGGAGATGTCACCTCTTACATGGAGGTGCTGGCACTAGAGGAACCATTCAATACTAGGGACTGGTACACTAAGAGAGCAGCTGCACTTAAAGAGATAGCTGAGAAAACGAATCGTCCTAAGCGTGGGGCTGAGAGATGGCAATGGGTAAATTGGAATAGAAGCTTTGATGCTACTACTTATAATAGCCTGTACCGTCAGTGGTATGAGCAGAATTCTCAACCAGTACCAAATGCTGAAAAGATATGGAATGGTTGGAATGTAGATCTGCAGAACAAGGAAGGAGAACTCCAGCAGCTTGAGGCAGAAAGCAATCCTGAGACAATGGACCGTCGTAGTATCCTACAGGTAGAGATAGATGCTCTCAAGAAAAGGATACGTAACAGTAGAAACGAAACTAGACTTGGGGTAACATACCTCAATGAGCTTGCTATGCCTAGTGACGGTACTAATGGTACTGTAGATTACAGAAACCCAGCGTATGCAGAGATAATGCAGACCCCTGAGCTTAAGACTTACTACGAGTTCCTCAGGGATAGATACTTTGCAGCACAGAAAAGAATTGGTAAGAGTGACTTGTTCGTCAATGCTTGGGATGACCACTCCTATGTGCTCCCTTCTGTGCGTAAGAACACAGTAGAGGATGTGCGTAGAAAGGATTTCAGGAAGTGGGATTCATGGAAGAAGCTAGGTAAGGAGATTTTCGTAAATCCATTTGTACGTCTTGATACTGATACTGAGTACGGTGTTATGACTGATGTAGATGGGGATAGGATACGTCACTTGCCTAGGTACTTCACTAACCTTGTACCTGCTACTGAGGTTACTACAGACCTAGCTCAGTCTATGACTATGTTCGAGCATATGTCTCACCAGTACGAAGCTAAGGCTAAGATGACTGGACTTGTAAATGGTATGCTTGCAGCTCACGAAGCCAAAGGAGCAATGGCTACTGTTGGGGGTCTTGGGCTTATTGATAGGTTCAAGACAAACAGGTTTGCAAAAGTCCTGAGCAAGGACAAAGTCAACAAAGAGCTTGAGCACCTGAGAGCATGGATTGATACTGTATACTACGGTGAGCTTAAGGAGTCAGCTTTGGTTGGTAAGTTTGATTTCAATAAACTGAGTTCAGGTATGCAGAGAGCTACTGCAGCTAATAGCTTGATGCTGAATACTCTGCAGATATTCAACCAAGGAACACTCGATAATTTCCAGATATTTACTGAGTCAGTAGCTGGGGAGTTCTGGTCTATAAAAGATGCTGCATGGGCTATTACGAAGTATGCTACTGAAGGTGCTGCTTTTGGGGATACTGCTATAGCTTCTAACAAGCTTGCACCTAAAACTAAGCTAGCTAAAGTGATGCAATCCGTTGATGCTATGGTTGACATAGAGGAGCAGCTTAGAAATATTAAAGGGAATAAAGCTCGTAAGATATTTAGTACGAATACAGGGTATGCTCCGCAACGAGGTGTAGAGCATCAGACATCTGCACTGAGGATGCTGGCTTTGATGAAAGCTACTGTCCCACTTGATAAGGATGGGAATAGGATTGAGATTGATGGGAAGGTTGTAGACAATATCTACGATGCATTCATAGAGAATGAGAAGGGTAGAGCAGTGCTTGATCCTCGTGTTGCTAATGTGACTGTACCTGAGATTACAGGAAAGCTGAGAGGTATATCAAAGCGCACCAACCAAGTAAAGGGTACATTCGATAGGTCAATGGCAGATCGTCACTGGTTCTTCAGTATGCTCATGCTGTTCCGTAACTACATACCTGGTAATATCAGAAAAACATTTGGTCATCCTGAGGGATATCATGTAGATCATGAGCTTGGGCAAGTGACTAGAGGTGCTATCCCAAGTCTTATGTCAGCTGTCAGAAATGTTGCTGAAGGTTTAGGGCCTGATTCAACAATAGCAGATGGATGGGCAGCAACTAATGAGATAGACAGAGCTAACCTAAAGAGGGTTGCGGTACACATGCTAGGGTATATGGCTGCAGGTATGATATTCGCAAGTCTAGAAGATGATGATGATGAATACATCAATGTCTTCACAGCATACCAAGCACGTAGACTGCAGACAGAGATTACTGGATTCTTGAATCCTCACGACTTCTTCCGCATGGTTCAGCGCCCACTCGCTACATCAAATACAGTATTGAACTGGCTTGATTTGATGGTAATGCTGTTTATGACAGGAAGCTACGGAGTAACTGGGGCATTCGAAGATTCAGTTCTTTATCAGAGACGTCAGGGCAAGTACAACAAAGGGGACTTGAAGCTGTACAACAAGTTCAACAAAGTACTCCCTACTCTGAATGGATGGCAGACAGCGTTCTGGACAGAAGGAGCAACTGAGAATGTGGCTCAGAAGATAAAGTGGTTCAACCTGTAAAGAGCTACGAGTAAAAAAGGGGGGCTACTGCCCCCCTTTCCTTTCCTTAGCTATTTGCAATAGTATTAGATAACCAATAAGATCTTTTATTGTATCCTCAGCTTTGTCATCAATACCCATGGTACTGATCCTGCTGAGTTTATCATCGATTCGTATGCAAATAGCATCGATAGCGTCGCTGCGAGAGAACAATCTAATCGGGTTCAATGCTGAATCTCCGTAGGCTGTATTCTTCTCCCTGAGCATGACCTTTATCTCATCAAGAAGATAATATGCCTTGCGCAGAGTATCAAGCTCCTGCTCTTCTATCTTTAGTTTATCCACTGTAGTGGATGTGTTCTGCTCCTGGAACCAAATGCCGTCGCTCATCTTCTGGGTATTTGAAAAAGTCAATAGGGCTTTCAAGATACTCATTAATCTTGACAAAGTGGTTACAACCAAAGAACCCTGCTTTACCCCCAGAGTAAGATTCAGCAGCCGGGTGGGGTGCAGTTAACACCCAATGACTACCTACTTCTTCTGGAAATAAAGACAGAGTTTCTTCAGTATCAGTTACTTGTATTTGCTCAATCA